>Ga0081455_10000108_pt1 | contig 93068 bp, 73 predicted proteins | sample TabmetS3T2R1_FD_70207 | JGI IMG/M metagenome (GOLD analysis project Ga0081455, IMG submission 70207) | Tabebuia heterophylla rhizosphere microbial communities from the University of Puerto Rico - S3T2R1 | ecosystem: Host-associated > Plants > Roots > Rhizosphere ... | reverse complement strand
CTGGTAAGGTTCTTCGCGTTGCGTCGAATTAAACCACATGCTCCACCGCTTGTGCGGGCCCCCGTCAATTCCTTTGAGTTTTAACCTTGCGGCCGTACTCCCCAGGCGGGATGCTTAATGCGTTAGCTGCGCCACCAACAAGCATGCTTGCTGACGGCTAGCATCCATCGTTTACGGCGTGGACTACCAGGGTATCTAATCCTGTTTGCTCCCCACGCTTTCGCACCTCAGCGTCAGTACCGGACCAGTGGGCCGCCTTCGCCACCGGTGTTCTTCCTAATATCTACGAATTTCACCTCTACACTAGGAATTCCACCCACCTCTTCCGGACTCCAGATGTGCTGTATCAAAGGCAGTTCCGAAGTTGAGCTCCGGGATTTCACCCCTGACTGACACATCCGCCTACGTGCGCTTTACGCCCAGTGATTCCGAACAACGCTAGCTCCCTTCGTATTACCGCGGCTGCTGGCACGAAGTTAGCCGGAGCTTATTCTGCGGGTACCGTCATTATCGTCCCCGCCAAAAGAGCTTTACAACCCGAAGGCCTTCGTCACTCACGCGGCATGGCTGGATCAGGCTTTCGCCCATTGTCCAATATTCCCTACTGCTGCCTCCCGTAGGAGTCTGGGCCGTGTCTCAGTCCCAGTGTGGCTGATCATCCTCTCAGACCAGCTACGGATCGTCGCCTTGGTGGGCCATTACCCCACCAACTAGCTAATCCGACGCGGGCCCATCCAATGGCGATAAATCTTTCCCCCGAAGGGCGTATACGGTATTACCTCAAGTTTCCCTGAGCTATTCCGTACCACTGGGAAGGTTCCCACGCGTTACTCACCCGTCTGCCACTCTCCATTGCTGGAGCGTTCGACTTGCATGTATTAGGCCTGCCGCCAGCGTTCGTTCTGAGCCAGGATCAAACTCTCAAGTTGAAAGTTCTGATTCTGGTCGGCTTGGAAGGAATCTCTCCAAGGATCTTCTGCGTAACGGGCACCTTCACACGCGACGCATCTGACCCGGGGTTGCGCCCCGTGCGCGATGCGCCATGGTGATGGCTGAAACGCAGATATCGCCAGAGTCTGTTTGCGACCCACGGACGTTGGCACGCCCTATGGGTCCGCCAGGACTCCGCCGCCTGCGTTTCCCTTTCTTCAAACCACTTGTCAAAGAGCACCGGGGCTTCGACCACAATAGCGGCCCGGCTTGCGCCGGCCCGTCGTGGTGATAACGAAGCGTGCCGCCTGGTCAAGCCAGAGCACCCTCGTGTCCAATCCGGAGATTGCTGCCCACTGTCGCGCACCCGAACAACGGCGCGCGAAGGCCGTATCTAACTCTTGAGTCCCTCTGTGTCAACGGTCATCGTAAATTTTTTGCGCCGGGCGGGCCGGGCGCGCACGGGACCCAAAGCGCCGCCGCAAAATGGCCGGTATCGTTGCGCAAGAACCGACCATAGAGCTGGAACGGGGCTTTGGGCAGCCGAGTTGCGACGGCCGCCGCGCCTTCGCCCCGCTTCCAGCGCTGTTGCGACGGCTGCGTTCGTGAGGGCACGCGAACGTTCGGGGGACCGGAGGGGGATGGAAAGGCGCCATGCACCGATCGGGCGCAGGCGCGTGCAGGTCGCCACCGCGACCGCCGCACGCCGGCCCGTGCCCGGCTATCGGCGGCGCAGCACCCGCCTCAGCGAGCTTTACGGCAGCGACCACCTCGATATCCGCCAGCCCGGCCGCTTCCGCTGGCTGTTCAGCACCTGCCTCGCCGCCGCGGTCGGGGTCCTCGCCATTTTGGTGGTGCTGGTGGGCTCGATGGACCAGCGCGAGGCCGAGGGGGGCCTCATTTCCGCCCTCTCGCGCTTGGGCGATGCCCCGCTCGCCTCCTTGCGCCTGCCCTCGGTGCGCGTCGACGGCCTGCGCTGGGCGATCCCCAAAACCGACCGGTTGCTGATCGCGAGCGGCGCCTCGGTGACCAAATCCGTCATCCTTGACCACATCCGCCAGCGCCGCGGCACCCGCGATTACATGCTGAACAAGCCTTACGCGCGTCTCGCCGCCCGCTTGGCCCCCCTGTCGAAGGCGGACGCGCAAAGGGTTCCCCCGTTCAACCCGTTCAAGCTCTACGCCAATCCCGACCCGCTCGAAGCCGGGGACCGGCGCGAGGACGGCCAGCAGGACGCCAGCACCAAACTCGTGGAACTGCTTGGCGGCATCCTGCCCACCGAGGATGGGCAGGAACTCTCAAGCCAGGAGGTCCTGGAGTTGGTGGCGCGGCACCTCGCCGCCGACGCCGAGGTCGCCGGCCTGTTGCCGGGCTCGGAGAGCGGACGGGTGGCCGGCGAACTTCTGGCCGGGCGCTCGGCCCGGGCGGTCTCGGAGGTGCTGCCGCCCAACACGACGGCGTTGGCGAAAACCGTGTTTGAGGCCGAGGACACCGGCGACGACCTGGAGGGCCGCGAGGTGCGCGTCGTGCGCGCGCAAAAGGGCGATACGCTGTCGCGCATCGTGCTGCGGCTCGGTGCGGAGCCCTGGCAGGCACGCGCGATCGCGGATGCGGCCAAGACGATTTTTGCCGACAGCGCCGTGCTGCCCGGACAGGAGGTTCATGTCACCTTGGTGCCATCGGTAACGCGCGCCGGTCGCGTCGAGCCCGTGCGTTTCAGCGTGTTTGGCGAAGGGCACGACCACAAGGTGACGATCGCCCGCGATGCGGCCGGCGAGTTCGTGGCCAGCGCCTCGCCCATCGATGAGCGCATCCTCAGGGCACCGATCGTCGATGATGATCAACCCAGGGCATCGAGCCTTTACACGAGTTTGCACTACACCGCCGAACGACAAGGCGTGCCGGCCGATGTCATCCTGCAGATCCTCAAGATTCACGCCTACGAGACCGACTTTCGCCAACGCGTACGCGTCGGCGACGGCTTCGAGTTCTTCTTTGACATCAAGGAGGACGACAAGGCCCCAGAAGGCGGGCTCAGCGACCTGCTCGCCACCTCCGTGACGGCCAGCGGAGAAACGCACAAGTTCTACCGTTTCCGCAGCGCGGAAGGTTTGGTCGACTACTACGACGAGCAGGGCAACACGTCGCGCAAGTTCCTGATGCGGCGCCCCGTGCGCGGCGAGGACGTGCGCATCACCTCGGGCTTCGGCGTGCGTCGCCATCCCATTCTGCAGATCCCCAAGATGCACACCGGGGTCGATTGGGCCTGCGCCACCGGCACGCCGATCATGGCGGCCGGCGCGGGTGTCATCGAGGAGGCGGGCCGCAAGGGCGAATACGGCAACTATATCCGCATCCGCCATGCCAACGGCTACAAGACCGCCTACGGGCACATGTCGCGCCTCGCGCCGGGGGTCAGCGAGGGCGTCAAGGTCCGTCAGGGTCAGATCATCGGCTACGTCGGCACCACGGGGCTGTCCTCGGGCCCGCACGTGCACTTTGAGGTGCTGGTCAACAACAGCTTCGTCGACCCGATGTCGATCCAAGTCCCGCGCGAACGGCAACTGAGCGGCAAGCAGCTGGCCGAATTTCAGAAGGAGCGCGCGCGCATCGACGAGCTGATGCGCCGCAACCCGGTCTCAACCCGCGTGGCGACACAGTAGCGGCGCGCCATCCGCGACACGCCGAGGCCGCCGCCCAGCTACGCTGCCGCCTTCACCGGCTCGCCATTGACCACCAGCGTGCCGTCGCGGACCGTCAACTTGACGGTATTGCCATCCTTGATGCGCCCCGCCAGCAATTGTTCGGCCAGCGGGTCCTGCACCCACTTCTGAATGACGCGCTTGAGCGGACGGGCGCCGTAGGTCGGATCATATCCGCGATTGGCGAGCCAGGTGCGCGCCGCCTCGTCGAGCACCAGGGTCAGCTTGCGGTCGGCCAAGAGCTTTTGCAGCCGACCCATCTGAATGTCGACGATTGCGGCCATCTGCTCGCGCTTGAGCCGGTGAAACAGAATGATCTCGTCGATGCGATTGAGGAACTCCGGGCGGAACTTGGTCTTCATTTCCGCCATCACGTAGGGGCGCACCGCCTCGGCGTCTTCGCCCTCTTTCTGATTGGCGAGGAACTCGGAACCGATATTGGAGGTCATGATGATCAGTGTGTTCTTGAAATCGACCGTGCGGCCCTGACCGTCGGTCAACCGCCCGTCATCCAACACCTGCAGCAGCACGTTGAACACGTCGGGATGAGCCTTCTCGATCTCGTCGAACAGCACCACCTGATAGGGCCGGCGACGCACGGCCTCCGTGAGCGCGCCGCCCTCCTCGTAGCCGACATAGCCTGGCGGTGCCCCGATCAGCCGGGCAACCGAATGCTTTTCCATGTATTCGCTCATGTCGATGCGCACCATGGCGCTCTCATCGTCGAACAGGAAGGCGGCCAAGGCCTTGGTGAGCTCCGTCTTGCCGACGCCCGTGGGGCCCAAGAAGATGAAGGAGCCGATGGGACGGTTGGGGTCCTGCAGGCCCGCCCGGGCGCGCCGCACGGCCGTCGACACGGCTTCGACGGCCTCGCGCTGGCCAACGACGCGCTTGGATAACACCTCCTCCATGCGCAGCAGTTTCTCGCGCTCGCCCTCGAGCATGCGATCGACGGGAATGCCCGTCCAGCGCGAAACGATGTGGGCGATGTGGTCGGGTGTGACCGCCTCTTCCACCATGGCGGCCTTGCCGTCGTCCGCTTCCATGGATTTTAGTTTCTTCTCGAGGCCGGGAATGACGCCATAGGCAAGCTCACCGGCGCGCGCGAGGTCGCCACGCCGTTGCGCGCGCTCAAGTTCGGTGCGGCGCTGATCCAGCTCCTCTTTGACCTTTTGCGCCTCGCCCAGCTTCTTTTTCTCACCCTGCCACCGCTGCGTCAGCAGCCGGCTCTTCTCTTCCTGCTCGGCAATCGATTTGTCGAGACGCGCCAAGCGGTCCTTGGAGGCCGCGTCGGTCTCCTTGCGCAGAGCCTCGCGCTCGATTTTCATCTGCATCAGATCGCGATCGAGGGCATCGAGCTCCTCGGGCTTGGAATCGACTTCCATTTTGAGCCGCGACGCCGCCTCGTCGACGAGATCGATCGCCTTGTCCGGCAGAAAGCGGTCGGAAATGTAGCGATTGGAAAGCGTCGCCGCTGCCACCAGCGCGCTGTCGGTAATGCGCACGCCGTGGTGCAGCTCGTATTTCTCCTTCAACCCGCGCAGAATCGAGATGGTGTCCTCCACGCTCGGCTCGGCGATGAAGACCGGCTGGAAGCGCCGCGCCAGCGCGGCATCCTTTTCGATATGCTTGCGGTACTCATCGAGCGTCGTGGCACCCACGCAGTGCAACTCACCGCGGGCAAGGGCCGGCTTCAATAGATTACCGGCGTCCATCGCGCCCTCGGCCTTGCCGGCACCGACGATGGTGTGCAGCTCATCGATAAAGAGAATGATGCGCCCGCCCTCGGCCTCTATCTCTGACAAAACCGCCTTGAGGCGTTCCTCGAACTCGCCGCGATATTTGGCGCCGGCAATCAACGCACCCATGTCGAGCGCCAGGAGTTTTTTGTCCTTTAGGCTTTCCGGCACGTCGCCCTTGACGATGCGCTGGGCGAGACCTTCCGCGATCGCCGTCTTGCCCACACCCGGATCGCCGATCAACACCGGGTTGTTCTTGGTGCGACGCGAGAGCACCTGAATGGTGCGCCGGATCTCCTCGTCGCGGCCGATGACCGGATCGACCTTGCCCTCGGCGGCCGCCGCCGTGAGGTCGCGCGCATAGCGCTTGAGCGCATCGTAGGCCTGCTCGGCGGACGCGCTGTCCGCGGTTCGGCCTTTGCGGATCTCGTTGATCGCCGCGTTGAGCGAGGTCGGCGTGACGCCGGCGGCCTGAAGCGCGCGCCCCGCCTCGCCGGCGGGCTCCATGGCGAGCGCCAGCAGCAAACGCTCGACGGTGACGAATTTGTCTCCGGCCTTATCGGCGATCTTCTGGGCCTGATCGAAGACGCGCGCGAGCTCGGGTGCCAGATACACCTGACCCGCCCCACCGCCCGAGACCTTGGGCCGCTTGGCCAAGGCGGCTTCGATGCTGGCCAGCGCCTCGCCCGGTCGACCGCCGGCGCGTTGCATCAAGCCCGCCGCCATGCCCTCGGGGTCGTCGAGCAGAACCTTCAGCAGGTGGTCGGTGCCGACCTGCTGATGACCTTCGCGCAGCGCCAGGCTCTGCGCGGCCTGGATGAAACCCTTCGCGCGATCGGTAAACTTCTCAAAATCCATCTGTCCTCCTCGAGCCACGGAAAGCCCGCCCCAAAACAGGCACGGATTGCCTCCGTCTCACGACAGGATAGGGCCCAAGCCCCGGCGTGCGCGCGCCCCGCAAGGCGGCGACGCCCTACCGGGCCGCGAAGAGTGATATAGTGCGGCCTGGCAAGCGCAAAAGAGGCAACATGCCGACATCGGAACGGGAAAGTGCTGACCCCGCCGCAACCCATTCTGGAGGAGGTGAGGTCAAGGCGCTTTACCGTTACCCGGTCAAGGGCCTCAACGCGGAGGCCCTCTCGGTGACAACGCTAACGCCGGGCGCATGCGTGCCTTGTGACCGGCTCTATGCCATCGAGAACGGCGGCGGGCGCTTTGATCCCGACGCGCCCCGCCACCTGCCCAAGATCCACTTTTTGATGCTAATGCGCAACGAGCGCCTGGCGACGCTGGGCAGCACCTTTGAGGAAGACAGCCACACCCTGACCCTGTTGCGCGACGGCAAGCGGGTGGCGCGGGGCGAGCTCAAGACGGCGATCGGTCGGCGGCTGATCGAGCAATTCTTGGCCGCCTACATGAAGGCGGACCTGCGCGGGGCGCCCAAGATCGTGCAGGCGGAGGGCCACAGTTTTTCCGATGTGGCCGCCAAATGCCTGCACATCGTCAACCTCGCCAGCGTGCGCGAACTCGCGCGCACGTTGGGCCGCCCCATCAACCCGTTGCGGTTTCGCGCCAATCTTTATCTGGAAGGCTTGGAGCCCTTTATCGAGCGCGACTGGCTCAAGGCGCACCTCGAGGTGGGCCAGGTGCGGCTTGCCCCCTTCGCCAGTACGACGCGTTGCGAGGCCACCAACGTCGACCCCGAGACGGGCGCGCGCGACCTCGCCATTCCCGCCCATCTGCAGAGAACCTGGGGCCATGCCGAGTTCGGTATTTACGCGCGCGTGGTGAGGGGCGGCGAGCTGAGGCCGGGCCTGCGCGTGAGGATCGCCTGATCAGCGGGCGAACTCGGCCCTAGCCCGTTACTCGCGGGAGGGCTCCTCCTTGCCATTGGGATTGGGCTCTGGCGCCTCCTCCTCGCTCCGCGCGCGTCGCACCGGGCGGCGCAGGAACTCCGGCTGTTCGTGCGCTTGCTGCGGCTGGAAGCGCTCGCGCCGGCGCGGGGGTTGCTGCTGCTGCTCGGGGGCGGGTGCCGCCTCCGGCGCTGGCTCGGCCCGCTCGGGCTGGGGCTGGGGCCGGTTCTCGAATGGCTGCCGCTCGCCGCGCTCACGATCGTTGTGGCGCTCACGATCCGCGTTACGGTCGCGATCCCGAAAGCGCCCGTGATCACGCCGGAAGGGCCGCTCGTGGCGGTTGTTGTCATAGCCGCCGTGCTGGCGCGGTTGCGGGTGACCCTGGCTATGCTGGGGCGGGGACTGGAAGGTCGGCTGTGGGAAGCCACCCTCATCGAGCAGGTCGTCGGCATCATCCTCGGCGAAATCATCGCCGCCTTCCATGCCGTCATTGGGCCCGCGCAGGCGCTGCTGGCCATTTCCGTTATAGCCTTCGCCCGCCTGATGCATTTGCTCCCGATACGCCATGATGATCCGGCTGTAGTGCTCCGCGTGCTGTAGGTAGTTCTCGGCCAGCACCGGATCGCCCGAGGACTGCGCGTCCCGGGCAAGGGAGATGTATTTCTCGGCAATATGCGCGGGCGTACCGCGAATCTTCACGTCCGGCCCGTTCGACTCAAAGCTGCGCGATAGCGGATTTTGACTTTTTCGATTCCGACCGCGACCGCGTCGATTCTGCTGTCCCTGCCTCACTGCGCCAAACGCTCCATATGATTTGACCAAACCATGCGCACGCCATTCGCTCGCGCGAACACGGGCCCGCTCCTAACTGGCGCTCGCAACCGCGGGGTTCCGAGCCCTCCAGCCTAATCAACGACGATGGCCTCGCCCTCTTCAGCGCCCTCAGCCCCGCGCCTGGGGGAGAGCGTCCCTACCCGGCAATTATGCCATCAGTGCTTCTCTATGGACGGTAAGTGGTGCTGACGATAGGTCGCCCTGTTGCGAGCAAATCAACCTGCCTCGCGTCAATCCTCGCATCCAACATCCTCCACGAAAGCAGGAGGAATAGCCGTATACGAGAACGATTCCACTGACACCCAGCCTAGCGCGGCCAGGCCCGGATTCCAAGGGGTTTGTCGGCGTATGCTCAATTCCGTGTTCTCACTGCAACACAGCGTCGCCGTCCGGAGACATCCCGCGTGAACCTTAGGTCGCCCGGATGGCCGCGGCTCAGCGGCGCAAAGATCTGGGCGACCTTATCGGCCTGATCGTAACCGACCTCGACGACGACCCAGCCGTTGCTGACCACCTTGCCGATCCCTTTGCTAAGCCTGCGGAAGATCTGAAGACCATCGGCGCCCCCGTCAAGGGCTAGGCGCGGATCGAAGCGGCTCACTTCAGGTTCAACGCTGCCGAGCTCAACGGCGCTCAAATAGGGCGGATTCGACACTAGGATATGGAACTGCTCCTCGATGTTTTCAAGCAGATCGGTCGCACGCCAGCCAATCCGCGGGCTGAGGCCCAGGGCTGCGGCATTGTTGCGCGCCACCCCCAGCGCGGCCTCGCTGAGGTCCGTGCCGAGCCCCGTTGCCAGCGGAAGCTCGCTCAGCAGCGTGAGAATGAGGCAACCCGTCCCTGTGCCGACGTCGAGGATCCGCAGCGGCAGCGAAGCGGCGCCTTCCCGGCGCACGATCTCGAGGACCGCGGCAATCAGCGTTTCGCTTTCAGGCCTGGGATCGAGGGTGGCGGGGGAAACGGCAAAGCTTCGGCCGTAAAATTCGCGCCGTCCCAGAATGCGCGAGACCGGCTCACGGCCACGCCGGCGCTCGATGAATGCGGCAAATACCGCGGCGTGCGCGGCGGATAGGTGACACTCCGGGCGCGCCAAGATCTGCGCTTCCGGCAGCTCGAGCGCCGCCGCTAACAGCCGGCGCACGTCGAGGCCGGCGCTGTCGACCCCGGCGGCACGCAGCGCGCTGATGCCCCAGCGCCGCGCCGCGGCGATCGTCATGGGTGCTTTTGCGGGCTCAGTTGCGGACATCGTCGTTGATCGCGGCAAGCTGCGTTGCTTGCTGATCCGTCACCAAAGCATCGATCAGCTCATCGAGCGCCGTTCCCTGCAGCACCTCTTCGAGCTTGTGCAGGGTCAAGCCGATGCGATGGTCGGTGACGCGGCCTTGCGGAAAGTTGTAGGTGCGGATGCGCTGCGAACGGTCGCCAGAACCGACTTGATCCTTGCGCTGCGCCGCGCGCGCGTTGGCGGCCCTTTGGCGTTCCTGCTCGAACAGGCGCGAGCGCAGGACCTGCATGGCAAGTCGGCGGTTCTGGTGCTGCGACTTCTCCGCGGACACCACGACGAGCCCCGTCGGCAGATGCGTGATGCGCACGGCCGAATCGGTCTTGTTCACATGCTGTCCACCCGCACCGCCGGCCCGCATGGTGTCGATGCGAATGTCTTCCGGCTTGATCTCAAGATCGATCTCCTCGGCTTCCGGCATGATCGCCACCGTGGCTGCCGAGGTGTGGATGCGGCCGCTCGCCTCCGTCAGGGGCACGCGCTGCACCCTGTGCACCCCCGATTCGTATTTCAAGCGGGCGAAAACATCCTTGCCAACGATGGAGGCGACGATCTCCTTGTAGCCGCCGAGATCGTTGTCGGAGAGGCTGATGATCTCCACCTTCCAGCCGCGTTGTTCGGCATAGCGCGTGTACATGCGGAAGAGGTCGGCGGCGAACAAAGCGGCCTCGTCCCCGCCGGTTCCCGCGCGCACCTCCAGGATGGCGCTTTTTGCATCGGCGGCGTCTTTCGGCAGCAGCTGCACGCGCAACGCCTGCTCCAGTGCGGCGAGGCGGGGTTGCAGGGCGGCGAGCTCCTCGCGCGCGATTGTAGAAAGCTCCGCGTCAGCGGCCGGATCGGCCAAGAGTTCGCCCAGCTCCTCGCGCTCGGCTTGAACCTTGCGCAACTCAGCGATGGTCTGAACGACCGGATTGAGCTCGGAAAATTCCTTGGCCAGCGCCACGTAGGCCGCCTGATTGGCGCCCCGGCTGAGCTCCGCCTGGATCGCTTCCCAACGCTCAACGAGCTTGTTGAGCTTTTCGGCGGGTATGGCGGTCATGCGCGTAAACTCGACACCAATCGACAAGGTAAAAAGGGCACCTCTACCCTCCCGGGCAGGCGGCCACCAGCATTGCGGGGCGCGCTACTGGCCGCGGGACGGCAGCTTGTCGGCCTTGCGCGAGCGCGGATCACTGACTTCGATCCAGGTCAGACCGTCGCGGCTGGGCATGGTCAAGCCCACAAGATAGTCAAGGCCGGCCCGCACCGGTCCCGCGATCGGCACCGGAAGCAACGCGATGGCTTGGTAAACGGGCCTCGATGCCGACTGTCCCAAGTAAACGAGTCCCGCGGCAAACACAATCGGCGTACTAAGCACAAAAAGGGTGCGCGCCCTGCGTCGGCGCCGCGTCGGCCGGCCGCCGAGCGGTTGAGCCCGCGACGGCTCGCCCCTTAAGCCTGCAGGCGGCGCGCCCGTGCGCGGCAAAGACGGTGGTTGCGGCGCCGGGCGCGAGGAGTTGGCCATAAGCTGGAACTGGCTGCGCAAGCGCCACAGGACGGGCTCCGGATCAAAACGAAGCAAATCACAGTAACTGCGCACAATGCGCTCGGTTTCTTTCCAGTGCGGCAGGGCCGCGATGGCGCCCGCCTCGAAACTGTCGATCACCGCCGGGCTGGTGGCCAGTCGCCGCGCCAGCGCATCGCGCGGGACCTTCAGCGCCGAGCGCATGTTGCGAAAGATCTTGCCGATTTGTTCATCGCGACCCGCAACCACCTCGCCGCCCGCATCGAACGGCGGGAATAAGGACCCGGCCCGGCGGACATCGCGCTCACCAACGAAGCCGTTCTTCATACGCGTCACTCGCGGCACCACCCCCGACTTGGCCGACAATCAATTGGGGAAACTTGTGCGTTTGTCAAAGAGGAGAAGATTACGGCAGGTACATGGCCTAGATTTCCACAGCGTGCTCCTCCGCGAAGCGCTTGAGCTGGCCGCGCAGGTTGCCCTCGCCCGCCTCGAGCAGCCTCGACAGCCACGGCTGCAGCAAGGAGACATCGAGGCTCATGACCATCGATTTGATGGGTCCGATCGAAACCGGCGCCATCGAGATCGCTTGGTAGCCAAGCCCGATCAGCGCCATCGCTTCCAGCGGCCGGCCTGCCATTTCTCCACACAAAGATAGCGGCTTCGCATGGCGCCTGGCGGCCTCCGCGATGGCGCGCAGGGCCCGCAAGGGTGCCGAGGACAAGGGATCGTATCTGCCCGCCACGCGCGCATTGTTGCGATCGGCGGCAAACAAGTACTGCAACAGATCGTTGCTCCCGACCGAGACAAAATCGACGAGCGGCAGCAGGGCGTCGAGCTCGAACAGCAGCGAGGGCACCTCGATCATGACACCCAGCTTCACTTGGGTGGGCAGCGGCGAAGCACGCCGGCGTAGCAGCTCAAGCTCCCGGTCGATCAGGGCGCGTGCCATGCCGATCTCAGCCACGGCCGTCACCATCGGCAGCAACAGGCTGAGCTCGGCGCCGGCGGTGGCGCGGAGCAAGGCGCGCACCTGCGTGCGCAGCAGACCCGGTCGATCGAGGGAGAGGCGGATGGCGCGCCAGCCCAAGGCGGGATTTTCTTCCGCGGCCTGGCGCAGGTAGGGCAGGACCTTGTCGCCGCCCACATCCAAGGTGCGGAATACGACGGGCTTGCCCTGCGCCTCGGTGGTGATGGCGCGGTACATCTGCGTTTGCTGCTCGAGCCGCGGCAACGTCGCTGAAATCATGAACTGCAATTCGGTGCGGAACAGGCCGATGCCATCGGCGCCGGACTCGGCAAGGTGCGGCATGTCCACCAACAGGCCGGCGTTGATGTAGAGCCCGACCCGCCGACCGTCCTTCGTCACCGCCGGTTTGTCGCGCAGGGCCCGGTATTTGCGGTGCCGCCGCGCTTGAAAGCGGGCCTTGTCCGCATAGGCGCCAATGACATTGCCGGGGGGACGGATGTGCACCTCGCCCGTGTTGGCATCGACAATTACGGGATCACCCTGGTCGACGCGTTCCATCACGCCGCGCGCATTGCCGATGGCGGCGATGCCGAGCGCCTTGGCAACGATGGCAACGTGGCTTTGCCCACCCGTCTCCTCGATGATGAGACCACGCAGGCGAGAGCGGTCGTAATCGAGCAGGTCGGCCGGGCCCATGCTGCGCGCCACTAAAATCGTGTCATGCGGCAGCTTGGCGGCAATCGCATGCGCTCTGGGGCGCCCGGCAAGGATGCGCAGCAGTCGGTTCGACAGTTCATCAAGGTCGCGCAGCCGCTCGTGCCAGTAGGCTTCGGCCTGCCGCAACATCCTGACCCGGGTGTCGTTCTGCACCCGCTCGACCGCGGCCTCCGCCGTCATGCCGCGTTTGATGGCATCCTTCATGCGCCGAAGCCAACCGCGGTCGTGCGCGAACATACGATAGGCCTCGAGAATGTCACGATGCTCGCCGGAGGCGGCGAGCTCACCCTGCTCGAGCATCTCATCGATGGATGCCTTGAGGTCAGCGACGGCGACGTCGAGGCGCCTTTCCTCCTCCTTGGGCTCCTTGGCCTCCAGCTCGGTCACCACCACACGCGATTCATGCAAAGCCGCATGACCCAGCGCCAGGCCTTCCGACAGCGGCTGGCCGCGAATGACATGGGGTACCGCGCGGCTGAATTCGGCCGCCGTGTTGACCCCCGCCACCGCGCCCGATAGCAGGTGTTCGGCCAGCACCATGGCCGTGGTCTGCAACACTTCCACGTCTTCGTCGGAATATTCGCGCTCGGTCTTGTTCTGGATGGTGAGGACGCCCAGCACCTCGCCGCCGCGCAGGAGCGGCACCGCCAGGAAGGAATGGTAAATCTCCTCCCCCGTCTCAGGTCGATAGGAAAACGCCGGATGGTTTTGTGCATCCGGCTCGTTGATCGGCACGGCCAGTTCCGCGCAGCGCCCGACCAGACCCTCGCCACGCCGCATGAAGGTGTTGTGAACCGCAGCGGGGTTCAGGCCCTCGGTGGCGAATAGTTCGAGCGACCCGTCCTGACGCTTGAGGTAGATCGAGCACACCTCGGCAACCATCAGCCCGGCGATCTGGCGCACGATCTTGTCGAGCCGCGACTGCCCGTCGGCCGGCTCGGCCATGATCTCCCTGAGGCGGCGCATAATGATGCGGAGCGCCGGCTCGGTGGTCGATAGCCTCGGATTGTCCCCGCCTCGGTTTTGCATGGGCAATCTGCCGCGATTTCCGCTCGCTTTTTTTTGCTCCTCGCGGCCACGGCGGGTCGGCATTGGCCTGCCACCCAGCGTCACCGCCCTGAATATCCCGGGCACGCGCTCGAGCCGCGGCCCCGGCACGGCATCCCACTAGTCCTTACCTAAACCATATAGGCTATGCAGCGTGCGCACCGCCAGTTCGGCATAGGCCGCATCGATCAATACCGAAATCTTAATCTCCGAGGTGGTGATGGCGAGGATATTGATACCGCGCTCAGCCAGGGCCTTGAACATCTGCGCGGCAACGCCGGCATGGCTGCGCATGCCAACCCCGATCACGGACACCTTGGCAACGTCGGAAGCACTCTTGACCTCAAAGTAGCCGATGTCCTGCTTGGCCCCGCGCAGCACCTCGAGCGCTTGGTCCAGGTCGGAACCCTGCACGGTGAAGGTCATGTCGGTATGCTTGCCGTCCGAGGAGGTGTTTTGCACGATCATGTCTACATTGATGTTGGCCTCGGCGAGCGGACCAAAGACCCGGGCCGCGACGCCGGGTTTGTCCTCGACCCTGATCAACGAGACCTTGGCCTCATCCTTGGCGTAGGCGATACCGCTGACGACGTGCTGCTCCACGATCTCATCCTCACTGCAAATGATGGTGCCGATCTCGTCCCAGGATTCCGCGTCGACCGGTCGCAGCTTTTCCGGCGGCACGAAGCTCGACAGCACGCGCAGGCGCATGCGGTGCACCATGGCGAGCTCGACCGACCTCGTCTGCAAGACCTTGGAGCCGAGGGAGGCCATTTCCAGCATCTCCTCGTAGGAGATCTTGGCCAGCCGTCTGGCCCTCGGCACCATGCGCGGATCGGTGGTGAAGACGCCGTCGACATCGGTATAGATGTCGCAAAGATCGGCCCGCACCGCCACCGCCAAGGCTACCGCGCTGGTATCGGAGCCCCCGCGCCCCAAGGTCGAGATGCGGTTGCGATTGGGCTCGATGCCCTGGAACCCCGTGATGACGGCGACCTCCCCCTGTTCCAGGCGCGCGCGAATCTTGTCACCGGGAATATCCTTGATGCGGGCAACGCCATGCGCGTCGTCCGTCAGGATAGGGATTTGCCAGCCCTGCCAGGAGCGCGCGGGAATTGCCATCGACTGCAGGAGGATGGCCAACAGACCCGCCGTCACCTGCTCGCCGGTGGCAACAACTGCATCATACTCGCGCGCGTCGTGCAGCGGCGAGGCCTCCCGCACCCAGGCCACGAGCTGGTTGGTCACACCGGCCATGGCCGAGACCACGACGGCCACGTGGTTGCCCGCATCGACCTCGCGCTTGACATGGCGCGCGACATTGCGGATGCGCTCCAGCGTGGCTAGCGAAGTGCCACCAAACTTCATCACCACAAACGACATTGCACCCGCTCGAGCCCTCTGCGGTGCCGATCGAACCGCCGACCGCGCAAGGATCCTCACCCCTATTGTGGGCTTCGCGCGCACTCATAGAGCGAGATGGCTCCGGATGGAAGCACCGCGTGCCAGAGCGGCAGGGGAGCGCCTTTTGCGCCGCTTGGCAAGCTGGCAAGGACCGGTGGAATGCGCGCTGGGCAGCCGCTCCGTCGAGGCGACTAACGCCGACCGAACAGGCGCTCGATATCGGCGAGCTTGAGTTCCACATAGGTGGGCCGGCCGTGATTGCATTGACCGGCGTGGGGCGTCAGCTCCATTTCGCGCAACAGCGCGTTCATTTCCGGCCCGGTTAACCGGCGCCCGGCGCGTACGCTGCCGTGGCAGGCCATGCTGGAGCATACGGCCGCCAAGCGCTCGTGCAGAAGCGTGCCCGCGCTTTCGCTGAGGGCTTCGCGCGCCAAATCCTTGACAAGCCCGGCGATGTCGGCGTCGCCGAGCACCGCGGGGGCTTCCCGCACCAGAACGGCGCCCGGCCCGAAGGTCTCGAGCTCGAGGCCGAGCTCGAGCAACGGCGCGCGCGCCTCAAGGAGCCCGGCGACCTCATCCTCGTCCAATTCGACGATCACAGGGATCAGCAGGGCCTGCCGCGCCACGCCGCCGTCGGCAAGCTGGGCCTTGATGCGCTCGTAAACCAGGCGCTCGTGGGCGGCATGCTGATCGACGATGATCACGGAATCGCGGGTTTGCGCGACGATGTAGGTCTCGTAGAGCTGGGCCCGTGCGGCGCCCAGAGGCCGATCAATGAGCTCGGGCGAGGCCGGCACCGCGGCCGCGCTCCAATCGGCGCTCGGCACGGCCACCCCGTCGAGGGGCGCCGAGATAAGCGCTGCGGCGGCCTCTACGCCCCTTGGGTAGCCGCGGCCGCGCCAGGTTCGGGCGGGAGGCGGCAGGGGCGTGCCCGCGACGGGACCAGCCCCAGCGGCCCCGCCGGCCGGCGCCAGGGCGGCGAGCATCGCGCTGCCGCCCTTTTGCGTAGCGCGATGTCCCGCAGCCTCCAAGGCGCCGCGCAGGGCCCCCAGCATCAGGCTGCGCACACCGTGCACGTTGCGAAAGCGCACCTCGGCCTTGGTCGGATGGACGTTGACGTCGACCTCACGCGCCGGCAGCGTTAGGAACAGGGCCAGCAGCGGCGAGCGGCCGCGCGGGATCAGGTCGGCATAGGCGGCCCGCACCGCACCAATCAGCAAGCGGTCTCTGACCGGCCGGCCGTTTACGAACAGGTACTGTTGCGCGCTATCTGGGCGATTAAGCGTGGGGAGGCCGGCGAAGCCGGTGATGCGAATGCCCTCGCGCTCCGCCTCCACCGCTAAGGCGTCGCCGAGGAACTCCCGGCCCATGATGCGGCCGAGCCGCGCCAGATGTCCCTCGCGCCCCGCGCCTTCGCGCGGCAGCCGAAGGGCCGTCCTCTCGCCCGTCGTCAGGGTGAAGGCGATGCCGGGCTGCGCCAGGGCGATCCTCTTGACGACCTCGCTAATGGCAGCATTCTCCGCCCGCTCGCTTTTGAGGAACTTGAGCCTGGCAGGGGTGGCCGAGAACAGCTCGCGCACCTCCACGCGCGTGCCGCCGGCCAGGGCTGCGGGGCGCAGCGCCCCCTTGCTGCCGCGATCAACCACGATCTCGTGGGCCTCGCCCCGCGCGCGCGCCCGCGAGGTGAGCGCGAGGTGGGCGATGGCGCCGATCGATGGCAAGGCCTCACCCCGGAAGCCCAAGGTCGCAATGTTGAAGAGGTCTTCCTCGTCAAGTTTTGAGGTGGCGTGGCGGTCCACCGCCAGCAGCAGATCCGGGCCGCTGATGCCGACGCCGTCATCGCTCACGCGTATCAGCGCTAGCCCGCCCGCCACCGTCACGATGTCGATGGCGGTCGCCTCGGCATCGATGGCATTCTCAATCAGCTCCTTGACCACGCTCGCCGGCCGTTCGATCACCTCCCCGGCGGCAATGCGATTGATCGTCTCGGCACTGAGCTGACGGATGGGCACGGCCGGGACTGCCTCCTCCCAAGCAAGTGCCGTTAGGCCTTCAAGGCGGTGACCCGTTCGCGCGTAATAACCTTGGCCAGCTCGACGGCGGGCTGGTCAAACGGGTCGACGCCTAGCAGCCGCCCGGCGAGAATCGTTTCCAGCATCAAATGCATCATCAGCGCCCCGAGACTTGCTTCGTCAAGCCGCGCGAGCTCGAAAATGCGCACCGGCCGCCCGGCGCGACCCAGGGCTGCGGGTACGGCACTGGCCTGCGCACCAACCAAATCACCGACGGTCTTGCCGCCGAGATAGTCCAGGCCGGCCACGCCCGCGAGAGCTGTGGATAGACGCGGTCCCTCGCCCGCCGTCGGGGCGCGCACCACCGTGATCAGGTGCTCGCGCGGCCCATCCATGAACAGCTGCAGCTGACTGTGCTGGTCGACGGGGCCCAGACAGGCAATCGGCGTGGTGCCTTGCCCGTGCTTGCCGAGACTTTCCGCCCACAGCTGCACGAACCAATGCGAAAAGCGGCTGAGGCGATCGGCGTAAGGCATCATCACCAGCGTGCGCACGCCGCGCTCGCGCGCAAGCCCCACTGCCAAGGCCGCTCCCACGGCCGGCGCGCAGTCGAGCGGGCCCTCACCCGACAGCATGGCCTCGATCACGCGCTGGGCGCCGGCCCGCAGCGCGCGAATGTTGAGGCCACGCGCCAGGGCGGGCAGCAGACCGACGTTGGTGAAGACGGAAAAGCGGCCCCCGATACCGGTGTGGTGGTCGAGGAGGGGTATGCCGTGCGCTGCAAACAGCTGGCGCAGCCCATTGGGCTTGCCGTCGCGCGCGGGCTCGGTGATGCCTAAGAACAGCTCGGGGATGCGCCGCTCGAGGCCTGCCCGCCTCACGGCATCGAGTGCCGCCAGCGCCTGCACCAGCGTCTCCGGCGTCCCTCCCGACTTTGAGGTGACCACGAAACGGGCGGTGTCGAGATCGAAGGCGGCCAGCGCGGCGCCGAGCGTATGCGCATCAAGGTTGTCGTAAAACCGCGTGCGCGGGCGCGCCTTTTGCGCCTCGTCGGCGGTACCGGGGATGCTCCAGCCGCCGAGTTGGGCGAGCGCCTGGCCGCCGAGGCTCGAGCCGCCGATCCCAAAAAACACCAGCGCCCGCGCGCCCTCGACCAATTTCGCATAGGCCCGCTCGGCGGCCTCCAGGTCGGCCGTATCCTCGGCAATCCGCAACAGCGGCAGGGTGCGTTTCCGATAGCTGTCCTTGAGCTCAGCCAACGGCGGCGCGACCCGCTCGAGCCATGTCTTGAGCTCGGCCTCGCTCAGGCCGTGCTCGCCAATGGCATCCGACAGGCACCCTGTAATCGTCTGCGTGAAAGGCACCGCGGTGGCGGTGGGGTTTCGGCTTGGGCTCATGCGGCGAGGCCTAGCGCGAATTCTTCGACGAGGGAAGCGCGGCCTGTTGTGGCAGCCGCGCTCCGACTAACGGCGGGCCAGCTCGTCGAAGACCTGGGCGAACTCGACCGCGCCGGGTTTCTTGAGGTTGGCCTCCATACGCTGCTCGAGGGCGGCCAGCAGCTCCGCGGCGGTTTTCTCGCGCACGATGGTGTTGCGATAATACCCGCCTTCGCTGAAGAAATTGGCGGTCGGCATCGCCCGTCCCAAGGGTGTCATCATTTCCAGGCCGGTGCGCGGACCGGCGAGGTTCATGAGTTCGATTTCCGCACCGCTGAGCGGGCCGCGCCCGGCAGCCTCGGCAGCCTCCTTCAAGGCCTTGAGCTTCAGGACCTGCAACCAGGGGCCGACGTCGGCGTCGAGATTAAGCGCGTGGATGCCAAGCCCACCGGCCGTGCCCCCCAATCGCACGTGCGCGGCCCATTCGTTGGGGACGCTGCGCGCGGCCCGCAGCATGCGCCGAAGCACCGCGGCCTTCTCGCGCAGACCCGCCACCCTGGCGGGGGGCAGACCTGGCTCGGCTGCCAGTTTCAAGAGCCGCTGCTGGAAGGCGGTGCCATGCTTGACGAGTTCGCTCACCGAATTGCCGTTGAGCAGCTGGGCATAACCAAGGGCGGAGGAAATCGGACGGCCCTGTTTGGTGGTGGGATTGATGCCCGATTGCATATCGTAGGTGCCCTGACCGCCGGTTTCGAGTGCGTAGATGCGCACCACCTGATCCTTGCTGAGGCCGACCGCCAGCGCCTCGCGCGCATAGCGGCGCTTGAAGTCCAACTCCGTCGTCGGCGTCGGCACGAAGCCGTATTGGGCCTTGGCAGCGGCCAGAAAGTCGTTGACGTCCGGCAACGGACGCGCGGGCACCGGTGGCAGCACGTCGGCAATGATTTTCGCGATATCGGCGGGTAGCTCGGGCCCCGCATATTTAGGGGGTTGCTCGGGTACGTAGTCCTCGGCGCTCAAGGCTTGGGCCAGCATGTGTTTGGCACGGCGCGCATCGCGCTTGGCATCGACGCGCGCCCAATAGGCGCGCAGCTTAGCCTCGAACGCCTCGCGCGCGCGGCGATAGTCCTCATAGATTTGACGCTGGGCCGGACTGAGCTTGGCGGTCAGCTCGAGCGCCGTCGTCTGGCTGGCTGCCGCGGCAGGGGCCAGCAGCAGGGCCAGGCTAACGAGGCCCGCAATGAGCTCATGCCGTCTCACGATGATTTTTGATCCTTAGCTTGCGCTGCGCTGGCGACGGGCAACGTTAGGGCGTGCGCGCGATGTTGACTGCCGGCTCGGTGCCAAGAAAAAAAGCGCGTAGCACCTCGCGCGCCGCCTCCCCTTGCGCGCGATTGAAGGCGTTGATGACGGCAACGCGGAAGCCCCCCGGTGGCATGGCATGCCGTTCCGGTGGTTTGTCAGCATGAAAGGTGATTTGCACGCTGGACACGCCCGGCATCCGCTCCACGGTTTGCAACAGCTCGCGCGGGGGATGACGATACTGCCGTCCCGTTGGACCGCACAGCACCAAACTGAACCCGTCGCGCCGATCGGTGTCCGCATAGGTCCAAATTCGGTCACGATAGAGGCCGACGAAGGCGTCGATCCAACCCGCCCCATAAAGGTCGGGCCATTGGTCGGACAGGCGCAGATGCGCTTCGATGATGCGGCCGCCGATGGTTTCGAGGTTCAGCATGCCGGTGTAACCCCCAAGATTGGTGCTGATCCAGCGGCCACAATAGCTCTCAAGCTCGGCATCGCGCCCGGCGTGCACCGTCCAGGTGTCGAACATCCCCTCGCCCACGGCGACGCCCGTCACATGCCGCCACCAGCAAGGCTGCCCCGCCACCACGGCCACATCGGTCGACACGTGGCTGCCCTCCAGCAGGCTCATCCAAAAATGCCCCGGCGCATGGTTCTCGTCATAGTCCTCGGCAGAGATGAGAATACGGCTGCCGGCGCCAAGCCCGCGAAAATTCATGATCGGCTTTGAAAAGACCGGAAACTGCGGCGGCTGGGTGCCATGCGGACCCGCCGCTAGGCCCTGACTGAGCGCCACCTGCAGCTTGTCGAACACCCAGCGGTGGCGTGGATTCCACTCCCAGGCTTCGGGGTCGTCGGTCGGAATGAAGAGGTCGGGGGGACAGACGACGTGCTCAAAGAACTGATGGCGCCAGGGCGCCGGCTCGACGATTGGCACAGGTCCTTCCGTCCGCTGCTCGTAGCTGAGGGCTTGAAGGATCTTAGGGCAGCCGACAGCAGGCGCGAACAGGTTTATGCAATCCTGGCGATTAACCCCGGCTGGCCGGCAGCAAGCTCACGTTCCGCTTTGGCGCAACGCGGGCGCGCCGGGCTCGCCCATGACACCCAGGAAGAGGTCGTCGCCCCTGGGGCGGGCGGTGCGCAAGCCTCAGAGCCGGGGCTCATGGCTGGCAAGTGAAGGATGAGGTCATGCGTCGGCAGGCGCCTGCGTCGCGCCGGCGGGACGCAGGCGCAGGAGGTATTTTTGCACACCCTCCAGCACCAGCTTGCGCCGCTGGTTATGAATGCTGCTGGCCATGGTCAACACCCCGGTCGTGTTCTGCGGCTTGAGGTCGGCCACGGTCAGGCGAGGATAGAGGGTATCTCCAACATAGACGGGGGCAAGAAAGCGCGAAGATTGTTCCAGGAACGCGAGCAGCGAATCCTCCACCAAAAATGGAAAGAGGCCCGCGCCCGCCGCCGTCTGGATCAGCACCTGGTAGCCGTGCGCAAGCAGCTCGGGATGCCCATGGCGCCGGCAATACTCGCGATCATAGTGGATCGGATGATTGTCGCCCGAGGCGGCCTGGAAGGCGAGGAATTGCGCCTCCGTCACGGTGCGCGAGGGCAACGCAAAGGATTGGCCGAGCTCGAAGTCTTCGAAGTAGCGACTGGGCGCCAGCCGGTGCCGTTCAGGATCGAACAGATCGCTCATGGCTTGCCCGGTCGCGGTCTTCCCCGCACGGGCGTGGGCTGGGGTGGCGTGCCCGTTGCGGGCTCCCGGGACTTGGCGACATCGGCGGCTTGCAGGTGCCGCCCGGTTCCCAACAGCTCGAGCACGTATTCGCGATAGCTGACGCCGGCGGCCTCGGCCCTTTGAACGCGCCACTTGAGGAGGGAAAGGGAGGGATTTTTCCAGACCTCGGCATGCGCCTTGCGCCAGCGGTAGCGCACGAAGGCATCGGCCACGGGCTCATCAAGCGGCGGGCCCTGGTTGTGGCCGATCCGCGCTGGCGCCACGAGCCCCCAGCCGATGATCTCGGGCGGCGGCTTCGGCAAACCGCGCAGCAGCGGGTGCAGGCCGCGCCGCCGATGTCTGTCATAGCGGTCGCCCATGCTTTTTGCGCCTATTTCGCCGCCGCGGCCGCAACGCGCCGCTGCTGGGTCATCAGCCAGAGCGCCGCACCGCTCACGCCAAACATCAGGGGAACCGCCGCCAGATTGATGACCACCCAACCGGCCTTGGCGGCCAAGATGCCTGACACCGCCGCCGCCGTTGCCGTCGCAGTATAGACCGTAAAGTCGTGGCTCGCCTGTACCTTGGCCCGTTCACTGGGCGTGTAGGTGGTCGTGAGCAGCGAGGAGCCGCCAACGAAAGCAAAATTCCAGCCGATGCCGACGAGAATGTTGGCCAGCAAGAAATTGCCAAAGCCGACGCCGGCGAGATTGACAAGCGCACAGCCAAGCTCGGTCAGCCCGCCGATGGCGATAATCGGCACCGCCCCGAAGCGCTGGATGAGATGCCCGGTGAAAAACGACGGCAAAAACATGCCCACGATGTGCGCCTGGATGACCGTGGCGCTGTCGTTAAAGGTAAAGCCGCAGGCCAACATGACCAGCGGCGTGGCCGACATGGTGAGCGTCATGACCGCGTAGCCGAAGACGGAGGCCGCCAAGGCCACGCGGTAGGCCGGCTGGCGCGCAATCAACCTGATGGGGCGCCCGCCCGCGGCGCGCTCCGCCGCGCTAAGGCGCGGGATGCGGATCAGTTGGACGAGGAGGCCGATGGCGAGGGAAAAACCGGCCATCGCCAGGTAGATGCCGGCAAACGGCACCGGCTGCAGCCAATCGACCGCCAGTTTTGCGGTTTGCGGCCCGAGCAAGCCGGCGAGCACACCGCCCGCCATCACCAAAGAGATGGCCTTGGGCCGAAAGGCAGGCTCGGCCGCGTCGGCCGCAGCGAGCCGGAAATACCAGAAGAACGCCGCCTGCATGCCCTGCAGCACCGCGGCTAGGCAAAGCAGCGGAAAGCTCGATCGGAACAGCGCAAGCGTCCCGGTGGCACCCGCCAACACGCCTGCCACGGCGCCCACGGTAAAGCCGGCGCGCCGGCCGATTCTCGCCATCAAAAGCGAAGCGGGCACGGTGGTACCCATGATGGCAAGATGCACCAGGAAGATCGGTATTGTTGCCAGCCATTTCTCCGCTTCACTCAGGAGCAGATAGCCGACCAACGGGGTGGCCGAAATCCCCATGGCCTGCACCGACACGAAGAGCGCCTGCGCCAACGCCAATAGCGCCACGTTGCGGCGCTGACGGTGGACGGTGGGAGACGCTGCGCTCATGGGCTCCCCGGGATATGGAGTGGGGTGGATCGCAGAGGCCGTGGCCTCCTTGACCTGAAAGCGAGAGGGCCGCGTGGGCTCATCTTTGTCTCAATATCGCGCGCGGGCGGCGGTGTCTTCCCGTTTCTGCCCTGCAGCGGCTGCTGTCGAAGCCTTGTGAACTCGCAAATTTGCCAAGGCTCATGGGGTGTTGCATCATAGTCCCTGGGGAACACGGGAAGCGTTGCTTGCTTGAAAAGCTGAGGTCCGAGAGCGCACGCGGCGGGCGTGGGCTGCCGCGGGTCGATCTCGAAGCGTGGCGCCGCCGCGTTTACGAAATCATCGAAGTCGGCCAGGGCGACGACCGCGCCAGCCGCATTTTCGATGCGAGTATCGTCGCGCTCATTCTCCTCAATATCGCCGCCTTCGTGGCCGAGACGGTGCCCGCGTTGGCCGCGCGCTACGGGGTTTGGTTCCAGGCCCTGGAAGCTTTTTCGGTTTTCATCTTCACGATCGAATACGCAGCGCGTTTGTGGACCGCGGTCGAGGTGCCGTTTCTTGCGCGCTTGCCGGCCTGGAAGGCGCGCCTCACCTGGGCCTCGCGTGCCTATCTCATTATCGACCTCTTGGCCATTCTGCCCTTTTATCTCGGTGCCATGCTAAGCCTCGACCTGCGGGTCTTGCGCGTTCTGCGCCTGTTGCGATTCTTCAAGCTGTCGCGCTACTCGCCGGCGTTGCACACCCTTTTGCGCGTCCTGCGCAGCGAGCGCCGTTCGCTCAGCGCCGCCGGTCTGCTCCTGTGCGCCGCCCTGCTGTTGAGCGCCACGGGCATGTACTACATCGAAGGCGAGGGCCAACCCGACAAGTTCGGTTCCGTGCCGCAGGCCGCCTATTGGGCGATGACCACGCTGACCACCGTCGGTTATGGGGATGCCACGCCGCTGACGCCGCTCGGCAAACTCTGGTCCATGCTGACCATGCTGTCGGGGTTGTGCGTTTTGGCCCTGCCGGTTGCGATCATTTCGACCGGCTTTGCCCAGGAGGTGAACCGGCGCGACTTTGTTGTCACCTGGTCGCTGATGTCACGTATTCCCGTGCTGGCGGAGCTCGACGTTGCGCAGGCGGCCGAGGTGCTGCCACTGTTGCGCGCCCACAATCTGCCCCCGCACGTGGAGGTCATCCCGGCGGGCGGGCTCAGCGATGCCATGTATTTTGTCGCCTCCGGCTCGGTCCAGCGCAAGGCGAGCGCCTCCGCGGAAGTCTTCAAGACCGGCGATTTCTTTGGCATCGGCGCCATGCTCGAAGGTGAGCCCAGCCAAGGCGCGTTCGTGACCCAATCGCGCTGCCGGCTGTTGAAGCTCTTTCGCGAGGATTTCCACCGGCTTGAAAGCGCCAACCCGGCCGTCGCCGGGGTGCTCCGGCAGGCCGCCAATAGGCGCGGCCGCGCGCGCAGCCTGCCGGCCGGCCACGCATAAGGTCAAAAGCTCGCCGGTGACGCGCGGACGCGACCTTGAAAATGCCCGCCGCCTCAGGCGGGCTGGCCCGCGGTCACTTGCATCGGGGTGGCCGGCGCCCCCATCTGGCAGGTTCGAGCCCACGGCCGAGGATAAAACAGCCATGCCGACAACCGCCGCAGCCCTGCCACCGCTTATTCCGCGCGCAAAACTGTTCGGTAATCCGACACGCGCGCAAGGCCAGATCGCGCCCAACGGTCGCTTCCTGTCGTGGCTTGCCCCGCACAATGGCGTGCTCAACGTCTGGGTAGCGCCCATGGCGGCGCTCGGCGAGGCGCGCGTCATCACCGCCGACACGAAACGCGGGATTCGCTTCTACGCCTGGGCCTACACCAGCCAGCACATTATTTACATGCAAGACGAGGGCGGCACGGAGGATTGGCACATCTATGCGGTGCCGATCGAAGGCGGGCCGGTACGGGACCTCACACCCTTGCCCGGGGTCAACGCGCGCATCGAACAGCTGAGCCTCGATCATCCCCAGGCGTTGGCCGTTGCCATCAACGACCGCGACAAGGCCTGGCATGATCTTTACCGCATCGACATCAATACGGCAGAGCGGCAACTGCTGTTCGAAAACACCGACCAGCTCGGCGCCATCTTGACCGACCGGCAACTTAACCCGCGCCTCGCCATCAAGCCGCGCGGCCCCGAGGGCGGCAAGATTGTCTATCGCATCGACGGCACCCGCCTCGAGGAGATGTTCGTCGTCGAACACGAGGATGATCTCACCACGCAGCCCCTCGGCTTCACGCGTGACGCGGGCACCTTCTACAGCATTTCCTCGGTCGGACGCGATAAGGCTGCGCTGTTCGGCACCGCCTGGGCGAGCGGCGCTTCGAGCCTGCTCGCCGAGCATCCCAAGGCCGATATCAGCCGGGTCATCTCCCATCCCGTCACCGGCGTCATCGACGCGGTCGGGGCCAAACACCTGGCGCTGGACTGGATCGCGCTCAGCGAACCCATGGCGGCCGATCTTAAGCATCTGCACGGCGCGTTGCCGGGCGAGGTGTCGATTGCCGACCGCTCGCTTGATGATCGCTATTGGGTGGTGGCGGCGAGCGCGGCGGAGAGCCCCACGACCTATCATCTCTACCAGCGCGAAAGCGGCGAAATCGATGCACTCTTTAGCACCCAGCCCGAGCTCAAAACCTATGCCTTGGCGCCAATGCGCTCAGCGGTGATCAAATCCCGCGACGGGCTCGAGCTGCCGTCCTATTACACGCTGCCCGCGGCCGAGACGTTACGCCCGGTCGCACCGCTGCCGTTGGTGCTGCTCGTGCACGGGGGACCGTGGGCACGCGACGAATACGGCTTCAATGCCCTGCACCAGTGGCTCGCCAACCGCGGCTTTGCCGTGCTGTCGGCCAACTTTCGCGCCTCCACCGGCTTCGGCAAAGCCTTTGTCAATGCCGGCGACCTGGAGTGGGGCCGCAAGATGCACGAGGATTTGCTCGACGCGGTGGCCTGGGCGGTCGAAGAGGGGATCGCTGACAGGGATCGCATCGCCATCATGGGTGGCTCCTACGGTGGCTATGCCACGCTGGCGGGCCTCGCCTTCACCCCCGACGTGTTCTGCTGCGGCGTCGATATCGTTGGCCCCTCCAATCTGGAGACGCTGCTGGCGACCATTCCTCCCTATTGGGCGGCCTTCTTTGACAATCTGGCCCGACGCGTCGGCGATCCCCGCACGGAGGCGGGGCGCCAACTGCTCAAGGCGCGCTCGCCGCTCTATGCGGCGGGCAACATCAAAAAGCCCCTGTTGATCGGCCAGGGCGCCAACGACCCGCGGGTGAAGCAGTCCGAGTCGGACCAAATTATCGCCGCCATGCGCGCCAAGAACCTGCCCGTGACCTACGTTCTTTTCCCCGAGGAAGGTCACGGCTTCGCCGAGCCCGCCAACCGCATTGCTTTTTTTGCGATCGCGGAAGCCTTTCTTGTCGCACACCTGGGTGGCCGGGCGGAAGCGATGGGCGAGGACTTCGCGGGGGCCAAGTTCGAGGTGCCGCAGGGCGCCGACGCGGTCCCCGGCCTGGCCGCTGCCCGGCAAAGGCCTGCCTGAAGCACCCGGGCGCTTGCAGGCGCACCCCTTGCGCGGCCCGCCTCGCGGGAGGGCGGCGCGCGGCGCCCTCCCTGGCTGCCACACGCGCGCCATCGAGCTGTGGCAAGATGGTTAACAGTCCATTACATTCGCTGAAACTTTTGTGAGTACTGGCGTTGGGCGCGGAGCCTGCGGGGAAGGTTGGGGGGTGCGCGATGGAATCCAACACGGCCAAGGCGTCAATCGGCACGGTGCTGGCGGGGGGTCTCGGTTTCGCCGTCTATGCGGTCACCCTGCAGGCCGGGTCGCATACCGACGGGCGCATCGTGCTGGCGACCGGCAATCCCCACTACCAACAGCTGGCCGAAACCTTGCGCCCCGAGCTGGAACGCAATGGCGTGCGCCTGGAATTCAAAGACTTGGAGGGCTTTGCCACCCTCAAGGCCCTCGTCGACGACAAGTCCGACGTCAATGCCGGGTTCGTCAAAGGTGGACTGGTGGGCAGCATGCAAGGGCGCCTCGCCAGCGAAAAAGCCAAGGGACGGCACGTCGACTACGCTAAGCTGCAGTCCCTCGGCCGGCTGTTCTACGAGCCAATCTGGGTCTTCACGCGGGCCGATACGCCGCTGCAGAGCCTGAGAGATCTCGACGGCAAGCGCGTCATGGTCGGCACGCGCGACAGCGGTTCGCGCCGGATCGCCACACAGCTCCTGCGCGCCAATGGGATCAGCGTCGTGCGCGACGATCCGAAGTTCATCAACGAGGAGCTGTCGGCCGACGCCTCCGAGCTTCTGCAGGGCAAAGCGGACGCTGCCATCCTGATCCTGCCGGCCGACACCGACAAGGTTCAGTCGCTGCTGCACGTGCCGATGATCCGCCTGATGGACTTCGCCGCCGAGGCCGATGCTTACGACAACCGCTTTCCCGCCATTACAAAGCTGGTGATGCGAACGGGCTCGGTCGAATTCCGGCCCCTGATCCCATCGGCGGACATTACCTTGCTCGCGACCTCGGTCGCCCTCATCGTGCGGCCGGACCTTGATTCCACCTTGGCCAGCCTGTTGACGCAGGCCCTAATGAACAACCCCAAGCCAGGCTTCGACAAAAACGGCGATCCAGTGCTGTTCTACAAGGCCGGCGAATTCCCATCGCCAAGCGATCCCGAATTCGACGTGCCCAAGGAGGCGCGCCAGATTTACAAGACCAATGAGCTGCCGTTCGTGCTGCGCCTGATTGCGCCCTTCAACCATCGTATCGGCCTGCCCTACAACGTCACGGCCTATACCAGCGCCCATGCCGCCAAGCTCGTCCTGCTCATCCCGGCGCTCGCCGTGCTGGTGCCGTTGATCCGCTTTCTGCCGATCGCCTATGCCTGGAACGTGCGCCGGCGCCTGCTCTATTGGTATCGGCAGTTGAAGGCCTTGGAGCGGAGCCTCGACAGCGGCGGCGCCAAGTACGATCTCGCCGCGCACGAAGCCGAAATCGAGCGCATCGACAGCCACGTCCGTCGCTTGCGTGTGCCGCTCTATTTTTCGAGCCAGCTCTACGACTTGCGCGGCCACATCGATCTCGTGCGGCACCGCATTGCGGAGCGCCCGCCGCAGAATATACGCATGGCCGCGGAATAAACCGCCGCGGCGCGCTCTTGCAACGGCCGCGTTTTGCTGTCGGTAACCGGCGAGCGCGTTCGGCGCAGCACCGCTTTTCTGCTAGAATCGCCGCGCGAGGAGGTGCGCCGTGAGGCAGCCTCGTCCTCACACCAGCGGAGGTTCGGCTCATGACTGATCAGGTCCCGCGTGCTGATCTTGTGGACGCCCTGGCTGAAATTAGGCAACAGGTCGCCGCGCATTGGGGTTGGTTCCTGGCGCTCGGATTGGTGCTGATCGTGGCGGGCTGCGCGGCCATCGCCTTTCCGCTTCTCTCAACCATAGCCGTCAAGATCGCGCTCGGCTGGGTCTTCCTCGTGGGCGGCATCATGATGGTGGTGCATGCCTTCTCGGCCTCCCGCTGGCGCGGTCTTATCTGGGAGGTCCTGCTCGGCCTGCTTTACGTGGTCGCCGGGGCCTATCTGGCCTTCTTCCCGCTGACCGGCATCATCACGCTCACGATTTTGCTCGCCGCCCTGTTCCTGGTGGAGGGTGCCCTTGAGGTGGTGATGGCCCTGCGCGTGCGCCCACATGAGGGCTGGGGATGGCTTTTGCTGAGCGGTCTCATTGCCGTGGCCGTCGGTCTCCTGATTGCGCTGGGGCTGCCCAGTTCGGCGGCCTGGGCGATCGGCCTGTTGGCGGGGATCAACCTGATCTCAACCGGCTGGGGCTTCCTGTTTTTGGCGCTGGCAGGCCGGCGCGCCAACACCGCCGTTGCCGCGCGCTAGGCCGAGCCGCGGCCCCGTGGCCGCGCGCGAGCCTTCAGGCCTGGGGCGTGCGGCAATAGGCGTAGGCCGGGCGCGCGCATGGGCTTAGAAAAGCATTTCACCCCCTGCCGATCCGGCCGTATCGTCCCGGCCGGTCAGCCGGGCACGCCGCGCCCGCTGGCGCTTGAGGCCGTGATCCACGAGGCAATGCTTGCGCGCCACCACTGAGCCCGACATCGCCTTGTCGGTGGCATCTGCCGACGAGATTAAGACCACCACGTGCTACATGTGCGCGTGCCGCTGCGGCATTCGCGTCCACCTGAAAGACGGCAAGGTCCGCTACATCGAGGGCAATCGCGCGCATCCGGTGAACCGCGGCGTCCTGTGCGGCAAAGGCGCGGCCGGCATTATGCAGCACTACTCGCCGGCACGCTTACAGGCACCGCTCTTGCGCGTCGGCGAACGCGGCTCGGGTGACTTCAAGCAAATCTCCTGGGACGAGGCGCTGGCGCTCGCCAGCGGCTGGCTTGACGAGGTGCGCCGCAAGGACCCAAGCAAGCTTGCGTTTTTCACCGGCCGTGATCAGAGCCAGGCGCTGACGAGCTGGTGGGCCATGCAATTCGGGACCCCGAACTTCGCCGCCCACGGCGGCTTCTGTTCGGTCAACATGGCGGCCGCCGGCCTCTACACCTTCGGAGGCTCTTTCTGGGAGTTCGGCGAGACCGACTGGGAGCACACCCGCTACTTTATGCTGTGGGGCGTGGCCGAAGACCACGCCTCCAATCCCCTCAAGATCGAACTCGGCAAACTGAAAGCGCGCGGCGTCAAAGTGGTGAGCGTCAACCCCGTGCGCACCGGCTACAGCGCCATCGCCGATGAGTGGATCGGCATCAAGCCCGGCACCGATGGCCTCTTCGCCGGCGCGCTGGTGCACGAGCTTCTCACCACGCAGCAGATCGATGTCGACTACCTCTCGCGCTACACCAATGCCGGCTGGCTCGTGACGGCGGCGCCCGGCGCGCCCGACGACGGGCTCATTGCCCGCGACAATGACGGCCGGCCGCTTGCCTACGACAGGCGGACCGGCCGCCTCGCAAGCGCGCTCGAGGCAGACCTGTCGCCGGCCTTTTCGGGCACCTTCACGCTTCAGGACAAGCGCCAGGCCGTACCGGTCTTCCAGCTTCTGGCGCAGCGCTTTCTGGCCCCCGAGTACGCCCCGGAAAACGTCGCCCGCGCCACCGGAATTGCGGCGCCCACCGTGCGTCGCATCGCCCACGAGCTGGCACAGGCGGCCTTCGCCGACCCATTAGTGCTCGACATCCCCTGGACGGACTGGGCCGGCCGGCGCCATGCCAAGACCATTGGCAGGCCGGTGGGCATGCACGCGATGCGCGGCATCTCCGCCCACGCCAACGGCTTTCACACCTGCCGCATCTTGCACGTGTTGCAGATCCTGTTGGGCTCGATCGATTGTCCTGGCGGTTTTCGTTACAAGACGCCCTATCCGAAACAGACGCCGCCCACGCTCAAACCGAGGGGCAAACCGGGCGAGGTCAAGCCGATGCAGGCTTTGCAGGGCCCGCACCTCGGCTTCCCCACGGGCCCGGAGGACTTGCTGGTCGACGCCGCGGGCAAGCCGCAGCGCATCGATAAGGCCTATAGCTGGGAGGCACCGTTTGCGGCGCATGGGCTCATGCACACCGTGATCGCCAACGCGGCGCGCGGCGACCCCTACCCGATCGACGTGCTCTTTCTCTACATGGCCAACATGGGCTGGAACTCGGCCATGAACACGCCCGCAACCTTGGCCCACCTGAGCGCCAAGGATCCGGCCACGGGGGACTACAAGATTAAGAGGATCATCTACTCGGATGCCTACTTCTCCGAGACGGTACCCTACGCCGACCTCATTCTTCCCGACACGACCTATCTCGAGCGCTGGGACTGCATCTCACTGCTCGATCGGCCCATTTCCGAGCCCAACGCGCCCACCGATGCGATCCGCCAACCCGTCATCGCTCCCGATCGCGACGTGCGGCCGTTCCAAAGCGTCCTCATCGATTTGGGTGCGCGCCTCAAGCTGCCAGGCTTCAGCACGGCTGAGGGCTCGCCGAAATACCCTGGGGGTTATGCGGATTATATCGTCAATCATGAGCGTCGGCCCGGCATTGGTCCGCTGGCCGGGCACCGCGGCAAGGATGGCGGCGCCTGGGGTCGCGGCGAGCCTAACCCGCGCCAGCTTGAACGGTACATCGCCGAGGGTTGCGTGCACGTACACGAGCTGCCGACCCACATGCGCTACTTCAAACACGCCAATCGCGCCTTTATCGACTGGGCCGTCGACATGGGTTTTCGCATCACGCCGACGCCGGTCATCTTTCAGCTCTATAGCGAGCCCATGCAGAAGATGCGCCTGGCAGCGCGCGGACACGGCAGCGTTCGGCCGCCCAGCGAGCATCGGCAGCGCGTCGAGACCTACTTCGACCCCCTGCCCTTCTGGTATGCACCCTTTGAACATGCGGATGCTCACCCGAGCGCCTTTCCGCTGCACGCCATTACGCAGCGGCCGATGGCGATGTACCACTCCTGGGGTTCGCAAAACGCCTGGCTGCGGCAGATCCACGGCTCGAACCGGCTGTATGTGAGCCGCATGCGCGCCGCCGAGTTTGGCATTTGCGACGAGGATTGGGTGTGGATCGAGAGCCGCTGCGGCCGCATCAAGGCGCAGGTCAAACTGATGGAGGGGGTCAATCCCGATACCGTGTGGACCTGGAATGCCATCGGCAAGCGGGCCGGCGCCTGGGGCCTTGACCCGCAAGCGCCAGAAGCCACGCGCGGTTTCCTGCTCAACCACTTGATCGCCGAACTGCAGCCGGAACGGCAGGACGGATATCGCTATGCCAATGCCGACCCCATCACCGGCCAGGCGGCCTGGTACGACCTCAAGGTGCGCATCGCCAAAGTAGGCGCCAGTGAGAGCCTGGCCGTTTCCCCGCAGTTTGCCCCGCTCAGCCCGCCACCGGGGCTGGCCGGGCGGGCATCGGCAGCGCCGGTCGACAGGCGCGACCCTTTGCGCGATGGAGCCCGGCGATGACCGCGCTCCCCGCCGCCACGGACAAGAAACTGGGCTTGGTCATCGATCTCGATACCTGCGTTGGCTGCCAGGCCTGTGCCACGAGCTGCAAGGAGTGGAATGCCGGTGGGTACGCCGCGCCCCTCACCGATCAGGATGCCTACGGCAGCGACCCGCATGGCGCCTGGCTCAATCGCGTACACGCCTATGAGACCGGCGAGGGTGCTGAAAGCAGGACCGTGAATTTTCCGCGCTCGTGCCTGCATTGCGAGAAGCCCGACTGTGTCACGGTGTGCCCGACCGGCGCTTCCTACAAACGCGCGGAAGACGGCATCGTACTGGTCGACCCCGACACCTGTATCGGCTGCAAGCTGTGCTCCTGGGCATGCCCCTACGGCGCCCGCGAGTATGATTACGGACACGGCGTCATGAAGAAATGCACATTGTGCATCGATCGTATCTATAATGATCATTTTGTACCCGAAGACCGTATCCCCGCGTGCGTGCGGGCCTGCCCGACCGGAGCCCGACATTTTGGCGATCTCGGCGATCCGCAAAGCGCAGTGTCGCGGCTTGTGGCCGAGCGCGGCGGCTTTGATCTCCTGCCCGAGTTTGGCTATCAGCCGGTCAACAAATATCTGCCGCCCCGCGCGCGTCACAACGCACAGCCCAGCGCAGCCAACGCGGCGGCGGCCGACGCAACCGGGATGGCTCGGCCGAGCGCGGCGGGTGCTGCGCCAGCGCACGCCGGCGAGGCTGGTGCCGCGGAGCGTCTGTTCGCCTGGATCGATCAGATGCTTTCGCGGTGAACGCGTGGACCGAGCAGCGAGCACCCCAGCACAGCTGACCCGGCAGCGCCGCGCGCTTGCGCGGGCACCTTAGGCACCGGCGCCATGCACCCCGCCTATTCCGTTATCCTCTTCACGACCGCGTCGGGGGCGGGTTATGGCCTGCTCACGTGGCTGGCCCTGGCACGGCTGCTTGCCGTCCTGCCGGCCCAGCCCTCCTTCGGCGTTGCCGCCTTCGGGCTCGCCTTCCTTCTCATCACCGCGGGCTTGTTATCCTCCACCGCCCACCTCGGCCGGCCCGAGCGCGCCTGGCGCGCCTTCTCGCAGTGGCGCACATCGTGGCTGTCGCGTGAGGGCGTGCTGGCCTTGGCCAGCTATGTTCCGGCGAGCCTGCTGGCGCTGGGCTGGATCACTCAAGGCACAAACCATGCGGGCATGCCGCTCGTTGCCCTGCTGACGGCGATCACCGCCCTGATGACGCTGTTGAGCACCGGCATGATCTATGCCTCCCTGCGCACCATCCGACAATGGCATCAGCCCTTGACGGCGCCCATCTATATCGCGCTGGGGCTCGCCAGCGGCGCGGTGCTGCTCAACGTCCTCGTGCGCGCCTTTCATGTCCCCGCGGCCTGGGTGAGCTGGCTTGCACTCGCCAGCCTTGCCGTTGCCGGCCTCCTGAAATGGGCGTACTGGCGCACCATCGACGGCGAACTGCGGACCTATACGGCGGAGGCGGCAACCGGTCTCGGCCAGCTCGGCAAAGTGCGCCCGCTGGAGCCGCCGCACACCGAGCCCAATTACATCATGCGCGAGATGGGCTACCGGATCGCCCGCAAGCACGCCAAGCGGTTGCGCCAGGGAGTTGGCATTTTCCTGTTTGCCGTGCCCATGGCCGGCTGCGGCCTGGCCTTGCTGCCGCCGTTCGGGCTCGTCGGCGCGGGTCTTGCTGGCCTGGCGCTGGCGGTGGGGCTCTTAATCGAGCGGTGGCTCTTTTTTGCCGAGGCCGAGCACGTGGTCATGCTCTACTACGGCGCCGATGTCGCCTGAGGGCACGCTCAGGCTCGGTGCGCGCGCCGCAGGGTCGCGCTGTCACGGCCTTGGGGCTTCGTGCCTGACCCAGGCGATCTCGTGCCCGTGGCCCGGGCGCGGCTCGCCAAACAGCATTTCGGCCAGGATTTCGGCACTGTCGGCCAGGCGCGGCCCAGGACGGTTGAAGTAGGCATTGCCGTCGGCAAAATAGACGCGGCCCTTGCGCACCGCGTCGATCTCGCTCCAGCCGGGCTTGGCTTCCAGCAACGGCAGCTCCTGGCAACAGCGTTCAAGGCGAAAGCCGCAAGGGGCAACGACGATCACCTCCGGATCGGCGGCAATGAGCTCGTCCCAGGCCATCCAGTTGGAAGGCTTGCCGGGGACGCCGAACACGTTGCGGCCGCCCGCGGCCTCGATCAGCTCGGGCATCCAGTTGCCGCCCGCCATCAGGGGGTCCACCCATTCGATGAAGGCGACCCGCGGCCTGCGCCGGCGCGTAGGCTGAACGGTGAGGGCCTGCAAGCGCCGCTCGATCTCCGCAATAAGCCGCGCGCCCTCGGTCTCGGCCTTGAGCGCCAGGGCCACGCGGCCGATATCGGCGTAGGCGTCGGCCAGGCAATCGGGGCGCAAGGAGACAATGTGCACACGCCGATCGGTCCAGCGGCAGGTGGCCGTCTCCACATCCCGCAAGCTGACGGCACAGACCTCGCAGTGGTCTTGGGTGACGATCACGTCGGGTGCCAGCGCGCTGAGCCGTTCGGCGTCGACCCGGTAGACGGAGAGGCCGTCACGCACGATTTCTCGCACCCGGCGATCGATCGCTCCACTGGAGCCCTCGACATTGAACTTCGGCGCGGTCAGCGCCGGCAAACGGTGGACGGCGGCGGGATAGTCGCACTCGTGACTACGCCCGACCAACCAAGCGCCGCGACCGAGCGCGGTGATGATCTCGGTTGCGCTGGCAATCAAGCTGACGACGCGCAAGGGTTCATGGGGCGTCATGGCTGCTCCGGCGCCAGCCCGCGGGGCCCTTGGGCGGCCAGCAGGTCACAGTATACGAAACCATCGCTAACGACGCGCTCGCCACGCGTCACGGCGAGGCGCCGTTGGAACATGGGACCGGCGCAGGCAAAGCTGTGGAATTCGCCGTTCTCGCCGCAGGGGTCGACGCCGACGGGCAGTTCGGCCAACAGGTCGGCGTCGAAGCCGCGCCCGGCAAAACGCTGCGGCAGCCGGGCCGGATCGACACAGGTGAGGTAGGCCTCAAGCCCGGCGGCGATCATGGCGCGGGCAAGCGCCGCGGTCGGCAGCCCCCAGAGAGGAAAGATGGCGCGCATGCCGGTGCCCGTCAGCGCGCTTTCGCGATAGCGGCGGACGTCAGCCAGAAAGAGGTCGCCGAACGCCATCGCCTCCACACCAGCTGCCACCTGGCTGGCAACGAACCTCGCCATGATCCCCTCATAGACCTGGTTCGGGCAGGGGTAGGGCAACGGTAGGACGAACAACGGCAGGCCGGTCGCGGCCGCCTGCGCATCAAGCAGCTCGCGGCGCACCCCGTGCATGGCGACGCGGGCAGCCGCGCTATTGATGGTCGTCACCAATCCCACCACGTCGATGCTCGCATCTTGGCGCAAGCAATGCAGCGCCCAGGCCGCGTCCTTGCCCGTGCTCCAGCTCAGCAGCGTTTTGCTGGCCCGCATGCGAAAGCTCCAACTGGCTGGCGCGAATGCTGCGGCGCGCAGTTGACGTTGCCGCGCGCCGCTGCCAAACCTTGCCATCCTAACATGCCGAGGGGGCGCAAGCATGGAGAGCACGAGCCTCATCGCCGAGACGGCCTCCCGCCTGCTGCGCCATCACTGCGATCCACAGACCTTGACCAGCAGCGTCGATGCGGCGTGGCAGGGACCGGCCTGGGCCGCCTTGGAACGGGCAGGCCTGCCTTTGGCCTGGGTGCCGGAAGAATTGGGCGGCGCCGGCGTCGGCATAGAGGACGGCTTTACCCTGATCGGCCTCGCCGGCCGCTACGCCTTAGCCCTGCCGCTCACCGAGACGCTGTTGGCAGGCTGGCTATTGGCGCGCGGGGCAATTGCGCCACCCGCGGGAGCGCTGACGTGCGCCCCGACGCGGCAAGGCGACAAGGTCGTGCTGGCCTCCGCCGGCACCTTGAGCGGTCGGCTGCGTGCGGTTCCCTTTGCCGAGGCCGCCAAGCACTTGGCCTTGATCGCCGAGCGGGAGGACGGCAATGGTCATGCCATAGCGCTGATCGCGCTCGCCGACGCCCAGGTGGTCCCCGGTCGCTCAATCGCCGGAGACGCTCTCAATGCGGTCGACCTCCAGGCGGTGCGGCCGATCACGATCAAGGACGCGCCCGAGGGCGTCGACGCACACAGCCTTCTCGCCATGGGTGCTGCCGCGCGCGCCATGCAAATGAGCGGGGCGCTGGCGGCCATCCTCGATATCGCCGTCGCCTACGCCAACGAGCGCGTGGCCTTCGCACGCCCGATCGCCAAATTCCAAGCCGTGCAGCACAATTTGGCGCGCCTGGCCGGCGAGGCGGCCGCCGCCATGGCCGCGGCCGGATCTGCCGCCGAGGCTCTCGCCAGCGCGCCTGCCGCAGCACCAACCGCCAGCTTCGCGGATGCGCTCTTGCTGGAGGTCGCCGCCGCCAAGATCCGTGTCGGCGAGGCTGCCGGGGTGGGTGCTGGGATTGCGCACCAGGTGCTGGGGGCGATTGGCTTCACGCGCGAACATGTTCTGCATCGCTTCACGCAGCGTCTGTGGGCGTGGCGGGATGACTTCGACAACGAAAGCGCCTGGGCGGTGCGGCTCGGCGCGCGCATCGCGGCGCGTGGCAGCGACGAGCTATGGCCGCTGCTGGCATCGCGGTGAGGAGGGCCTATGAGCAGCGCGCTGAGCTTTGACGCGATCCGCTTGCCGCCCGAGTGCGATCGCTTGCGCCAGGAGGTGCGTGCCTTCCTGGCCGAAGAAATCGCCGCCGGCAGCTACGATCCCGAGGAGCCAGGCAACGATCATGGTTTCAGCCCAGAGTTTAGCCGCAAGGTCGGCGCGAAGGGCTGGATCGGCATGACCTGGCCCCGACACTATGGCGGGCACGAACGCAGCTTTCTGGAGCGTTACGTCGTCACCGAGGAGTTCCGCATCGCCAATGCCCCGGTGCGACTCCACTTCGTGGCCGACCGACAGAGCGGCCCGGTGCTGCTCAAATATGCCACCGAGGCCGTCAAGCAGGATGTTCTGCCGCGCATCTGTCGTGGCGAGGTGTGCTTTGCCATTGGCATGAGCGAGCCTGGATCGGGCTCGGACCTATTTGCGGCCGCCACCAGGGCGACCAGGACCAAGGGCGGCTGGCTGATCAACGGGACCAAGGTCTGGACCAGCAACGCCCATCACGCGCATTATCTGATCGGGCTGTTTCGGACTTCCCCTGCGAGCAAAGACAACCGTCGGCACGGCCTGACCCAATTCCTGGTCGACATGAAGACGCCCGGCATCAGCGTCAATCCGATCTACCAGATGACCGGGCAGCATGACTTCAATGAGGTGGTGTTCCAGGACGCATTCATGCCCGATCACCACGTCTTGGGCGAGGTCGACGGCGCATGGAAGCAGGCGACCGCCGAACTCGCCTACGAGCGCAGCGGCCCTGAGCGCTTTCTGGAGACCTTTTACGTGTTGCAGGAGCTGGTGCGCGTGCTCGGCAGCGATCCCGACGTGCGCGGCGCGGAGGGACTGGGTCGTCTGGTGGCCCAAGTGCATGCCTTGCGGCGCATGTCGGTGTCGGTGGCGGGCATGCTGCATGCCGGCAAGGAGCCTGTGGTGGAGGCCGCGATCGTCAAGGACGTGGGTACGCTCTGGGAGCAAGCCCTGCCGCAGCGTGCCCGCGACTTGGCCGCCTTCGTCGAGGAGGGCGCCAGCAATCGCGCGACCTTCGAGGAGCAGCTGCGCTTCGCCACCTTGATCGCGCCGAAACTCACAATCCAGGGCGGCACCACGGAAATCCTGCGCGGTATCATCGCCCGCGGATTGGGGCTGAGGTAGGTCATGGCAGCCGAAGCGATGCCGGCCCAGATGCCAGCCGACGGGCAGACCCTGGATCAGGGAAGGCGGCCCCGAACGACAGAAGGCCCCGGGCTAGGACCGGGGCCTCTGGTTGGATACCGGGGCGGCGCGCTCAACGCGCGTTCTCAGCGTCCGTTCGAGGTGGATACCGGGGCAGCGCACGCGGCGCCTTCTCAGCGTCCAAATGGCGAACGTCTAACGCGGCGGTTGGTTCCCGACAGTGTCAATTTTGGCTGGAGAAAAACATGTCCACCTTCAAGGATATCGGCGTCGAGCAGGCGGGCTTCGTGGCGACCATCGAGATTCGCCGGCCGCCGCACAACTTTTTCGACATCGACCTCATTCGGCAAATCGCCGATGCGTGCGAGGCGCTCGACAGGTCGGCCGACTGCCGCGCGATTGTGCTGGCGGCCCAGGGTACGGCCTTTTGCGCGGGGGCCAAGCTCGCTGAGGGCGCCGACGTGCAGGACGTCCTCGTCAAGAAGTCCGAGACCGGCCAGGCGGGTCACCTTTATATTGAAGCGGTGCGCCTCTTTCGCACCGCCAAGCCCATGGTCGGTGCCATTCACGGTGCCGCCGTTGGCGGGGGTCTCGGCCTCGCGCTCGTTCCCGATCTGCGCGTCACCTGCCCGGAAGCCCGTTTCTCGGCCAACTTCACGCGGCTTGGGTTCCATCCGGGCTTCGGCCTGACGCATACCTTGCCGGCGCTGATCGGACCGGCCAAAGCGGCGATGCTGTTCTACACAAGCCGCCGCATCCCCGGCGAGGAAGCCTATCGCATCGGCCTTGCCGACGTGCTGGTGGCGCAGTCCGAGGTGCGCGCGGCCGCCCAAAAGCTCGCCGCCGATATCGCGGAGAACTCGCCGCTCGGCGTCCTCGAGACGCGGGCGACCCTGCGCGCCGGGCTCGCCGAGCGGGTGCGCGCGGCAACCGATATCGAATTGGAGAAACAAACCCGGCTGCGGCGGACCGCCGACTTCAAAGAAGGCGTCAATGCCGTCAACGAGCGCCGCGTGCCCAAGTTCGCGGGCAAGTGAAGGGCGCAAACCGCCGCGGAGGCCAGGTGCTGAGCCAAGCGCACCATAGCATCCTCGTTTCCACGCCCGGTCAGGGCTTTACCGACTTGACGCGAAAGGTCGCACACTGGCTCGGCCAGATCGGCGCCGATGCCGGGTTGTTGACGCTGTTCGTGCGGCACACGTCGGCCTCCCTCACCATCCAGGAGAACGCCGACCCGGACGTGCAACGCGACCTGATCGAGGCGCTTGATCGCGCCGCCCCGCGCAGCCACCCTTACCACCACAGTCTCGAGGGTCCGGATGATATGCCCGCGCACATTCGCGCCATGCTGACGGCGACCTCGCTGGCGATTCCCGTGCTCGGGGCCAAGATGGTGCTTGGCCGCTGGCAGGCCATCTATCTGATCGAGCACCGCGACCAGCGGCACGAGCGCGAGATCGCCCTGCAGTTTCTCGGCACCTTCAAAGCCTAACGGCGCGCCCGCAAAGCGGGGCCGCGCCCCTAACAAGCTAAAAGCGCAACAGACGTAGCCAGCGCATCACGTCAAGGATGCTCATGCTCGCGGCCGCCACGTAGGTAAAGGCGGCCGCACGCAGGATCTGTTTTGCCGCGCGCATATCTTCTTGCTTGATATAACGGCCGGCCTTCAAGACGGGTAAGGCGCGCCGGAAACTGGCGTCGAATTCGACCGGCAGGGTCACAGCGTGCAGGACGATCGCCAAGGCGAAGATTAGAACGCCGCAGCACACCTCGATCAGGACCAGGTGCGGGGCTTTAACTAGAGCGAGCACAACGGGTGTGGCCAGCATGATGACCGCCCCCACCTTTTCCATCTGCACGGCCTGCTTGGCCAGACGCGTGCGCGCCTTCAGGGGCGGATAGCCGGTCGCGTCTTGCATAGCATGGCCGGCCTCGTGCGCGGCGATCACCACGGCTGCCAATGAGCGTCCGCCGAAATGCTCAGGCAGCAGGCGCACGGTCTTGGTTTCTGGATCGTAGTGATCCCCGAGCGCGCTCTCCTCGACGCGGACGTGGGAGAGCTGCATTTCGTCAAGGATGTGGCGCGCGAACTCTCCACCCGTCCCCGGGAAGTCCGACCGCTCCCGCGAGTGCCGCGCAATCGTCTTGCGCACCCACATTTGCGGCAGCACGGCCAGGCTAAAGACCATGGCGAGCAGAAGCATCATCGCGGCCACAGGAAACTCCGGGCTAAAGGCAGAGCATAACCTCCCATCCTGCGCGCAGGCGATCACGCGCGGCAGGACCCATATCCAGGTGGAACCGAACCGGCGGTCACCCGCATCGCCGCGGCCAGCAAAGCCATGCTATCTTATAGCGCTTGCCGCGGCTCATGGGTACGACACCTTCTGCGGCGTTGCCAGCAAAAGGGGAGCCCGCGGATGGCGAGCATCGCAGTTCTCGACGATTACCAGAACGTGGCCATGACGCTGGCCGACTGGTCGCCGCTGACGAAGGCGCATCGCGTCGAAGTCTTCAATGAGCGCATCGGCGACGTCGATGCCTTGGCGCGCGCGCTCGCCCCTTTCGAGGTGATTGGCATCATGCGCGAGCGCACAGCCTTTCCGCGCGCGCTGTTCGAACGGCTGCCGAACCTCAAGCTGCTCGTCACCACCGGCAAGCGCAACGCCTCGGTTGATCTTGCAGCCGCCAAAGAGCAGGGCGTCACCGTCTGTGGTACGGGGGGCGGCGGCCTGTCGACGGCGGAGCTCGCCATTGCCTTGATGCTGGCGTTCGCCCGCAACCTGCGCCAGGAATTCCACAGCATGCGCCCGGGCGGCGGCTGGCAGGAAACGCTTGGGTTCGATCTCAGTGGCAAGACCTTGGGGCTGCTCGGCCTTGGCAATCTTGGCAGCAGGGTCGCCCGCATCGGCGCGGCGATCGGCATGCAGCCGATCGCCTGGAGCGAGAATTTGACCGAGGAGCGCGCGCGCCAGCACGGCGCCGAACGCGTGGGCAAGGACGCGCTGTTCCAGCGCGCCGATATCCTCTCCATTCATAGCGTGCTGTCGCCACGCACGCGCGGCCTGGTCGGAGCGCGCGAGCTTGGCCTCATGAAGCCGACTGCTTTGCTGGTTAACACCTCGCGCGGGCCCATTGTCGAGGAGGCGGCGCTGCTCGGCGCCTTGCGCGAACAGAAAATTGCCGGTTATGCCGCCGATACCTTCGACCTCGAACCCTTGCCGGCCGACCACCCCTTGCGCAAGGAACCGCGCGCGCTTCTGACGCCACACCTGGGCTACGTGACGGCGGAGACCTATCGCGGCTTCTATGGCGGCATGGTTGCCGCCATCGAGGCCTGGTTCGCCGGCACGCCAATCGGCGTTTTGACGTGAGCAACGCCAATGCCGGCCGAGACGCGCGGCAAGGCTTGCGCCCGCCGTGGCGGCGGCCCCTGAGCCCAGGGCCTGTCAGGCTTTCAGGATCAACAGGGCATCGGCGGCAACCACGCCCGCGCCTTCGGCGCCCACGAACACCGGGTTGATATCGAGCTCCTTGAGGCGAGGACCGAGCGCGGCGGCCATCTTGGCGACGGCCACCAGCGTTTGCGCGAGTGCTTCCTTGTCGGCGGGCGGCTTGCCACGGTAGCCGTCAAACAGTTTGGCCCCGCGCAAATCGGCGATCATCTCGCGCGCGGTCTCCAGATCAAAAGGGGCGACGCGGTAGGTCACGTCCTTCAATACCTCGGTCAGCACACCACCGAGCGCGAGCGCGATGGTGGGGCCGAAGCTCTCGTCGTTGATGACGCCGATCAGGACCTCGATGCCTTGCGCCATCTCCGATACCAGAACGCCTTCGAGCTTGGCTCCCGGTTTGGCGGCCAGCGCACTCTCGCTGACCGCGCGGACGGCAGCGTTGAGCGCATCTTTGCTCACCCCAAGCTTGACGCCGCCGGCCTCGGTCTTGTGCGCAATATCGCGTGAGACGATCTTGACGGCCCACGGCGGCGCCAGGTGCGCCGCCGCCAGCGTGGCGTCGGCCCCCGCCGGCACCAAGACTTCCTTGGCGATGGGCACACCGAAGGCCTGCAAGACCGCCTTGCTTTCCGTTTCGCTGAGGCTCACGGCCCCACCTGGCAGCGCGAGGCCCTTGGGCGTGGCGACCTCGGGCGAGCGCCGGGGCAGGAGGCGGCGCTGATCGGCGGCAAAGCGCGCCAGGACCGCGGCCGCGCGCGCCAGGCGTACCGGCGTGGTGATGAACGGAATGCCGGCATCGTTGAACGCCTTGATGGTCTCGGCGGATTTGGCATGCCGTCCGGACCAGGCGACGTGCAGGGGCTTGTCCGTGCGGTTGGCAACGGCGGCGATGGCCTCCGCGGCCCGACGCGCCGACGGCCCGGAAATGGAGGCGAGGAGAATCGACAGCTGATCGAGGCGCGGATCGGCCAACACGATCTCCAGAGCGCTCGTGAAAAGGCTCATGTCGTTGAAGAAGCTGGCCGTGACGTCGGCCGGGTTTTCCGGCGACCCGAAGGAGGGAACGATCTTGCGCAAGGCGGCGAGCGTCGCGTCGGAAAACGGCGGCAGCGTCAGGCCACCACGCACGGCGGCATCGGCATAGACGATGCCCGAGCCGCCCGAGATCGACAGCACGCCGACGGATTGGCCTTTCGGCCTGCGTCCCTGGGCGAACAGTTTGGTAATGTCGACGATGGGCTCGACGTCATCGACTTCGATCAGGCCCGCCTGACGCAAGGCCGCCCGATAAAGATCGTAGCTGCCCGTCATGTTGGCGGTGTGGGAAGCGGCCGCCTTGATGCCCGCTTCCGTTGTGGCCGCCTTCCAGATCATGACCGGCTTATCGCTCGCAAGCGACTTGCGTCCCACGTCGAGCAGCCGACGCGCATCGGGCGTGCCTTCAAGGTAGGTGAAGATCACCGAGGTGCCGGCATCCTCGAGGAACGCGGACAGCAACTCGGGCGTGTCAATATCGGTTTCGTTGCCCGAGGAGACGCAATAGCGAAATCCGAGGCCTTGTGCCTCCGCCAGGTTGACGATGGCATAGCCAAAGCCTCCCGACTGGAAGGCGCAGGAGACGTTGCCGGGACGAAAGTCGGTCTCGTCGGCGACGCTGCCGAAGGCGGCCCACACGCGCGCCTGCAGCGACAGCATGCCCTGGCAGTTGGGTCCGATAATGCGCACGCCGCTTTGGCTGACCGCGCGCTTGAGCTCTGCTTCCAGCTTGCGGCCCTCGGCACCGGTCTCGCGGAACCCCGCCGTTAGGACAACGGCATGGCCGATACCGGCGGCACCGCAGTCGCGCACGGCGTTGGCAACCGCCGGCGCGGGAACGGCGATGATGGCGAGGTCGCAGGGCTGACCGATCGATTGGGCGTCCGGATAGCACTTGAGCCCGTGCATCTCCCGGTACTTGGGATTGACCAGAAAGAGACCGCCCGTGTAGCCGGCGTTCTGCATGGCCTTGATCGGGTGGCCACCGATCCGCGTTAGATCGGATGAGGCGCCGATGATGGCCACACCGCGCGGATGAAAAAGCCCCTCAAAATTCACGTGTCTACTCCCCTCGCTCGCCGAGGAACCGCAGATAGCAGATTGCCGTTCTCTATTGAACCCGTGAAGCAAACTGAGCTTAGCAGCCATGACCTCTCTGATGCACCGGTTCGCCCTCGTGTTTGCCGGCCTCGGCCTCCTTTCTGGCCCGGTGCGCGCCGAGACGCCGGCGGAAACGGCGGCGGCCTTCGGCCTGTTGGGGACCTGGGCCGTGGACTGCCGATTGCCCCCGAGCGTGGCCAACGGCTATTTGACCTATGTGGCGACGCCCGGCGGCAACATTGCGCATGATCGCGACTTCGGCTCGCAGCGCAACATCGGCGAAATCGTGCGCGCCTCGCTAACCGCCGGGGGCATCGATCTGGTGGTGTTTTTTCCGGTCAACGCGCAAAGCCGACAAATCACCATCACCAAGGCCGCGGACGGCCGCATGCGCACCATCGCCGACAGTTTCATCAGTTCCAACGAGTACGCGGTGCGCGACGGCAAACTGCTGGCCACCGGCACCGACATGCCTTGGCAGATGCGCTGTCGTTAGCGCGGATGGCGCAAACGCCGCCAAGCTCTAGCCGCGCCCCTCGGGCGTGGCGAGCGCCAGGCCAAGCGCGGCGCGGCGCTTCAGCCAGGGGCTCGGGCGGTAGCGCGGTTCCGCATAGAACGCCTGCAGGCGCTCGAGGATGAAGAGGACGCGCCTGGCCCCGAGGCGATCCCCCCATTCCAGTGGTCCAAACGGATAGCTCAAGCCCAACTTGGTGGCGTTGTCGATATCGGCGGGGCTGGCAATGCCACGCTGAGCCACGCCGCAGCCGATATTGACGATCATCGCCACCACGCGCTGCGCCACGAAGCCCGGACTGTCGTTGATGACCACGACGGGCTGACCGTCAGCGGCAAGCAGCCCATGCGCGGCATCGCGGAAGGCGGGGTGCGTGGCCGGTGTGACCATCAGCGTGCGTGGGCCCTTCATGCCGAACAGCACGTCGATGGCAACCGCGCGCGCGGCGTCGAGCTTAAGATCGACGACGGCGGTTGTCAGATCGTAACCGATCGGCGTCACCACAATCAGCGCCTCCCCGCTCGGGGCCCCGCCCGTCTCCAGGCTGACGCCAGCCGCCGTGAAGAGCTCGAGCAGCGGCGCCTGCAGCTCGGGATGGTGGGCGCTTTTCTGCAGCCAGACGGATTGCGGGCGCGCCGTTGGCGCGGGCAACAGGGGAGGTTCGATTTTCTTGCCGTTCTGGTAGCGAAACCAGCCAGCCCCCGTCTTCTGCCCCCAGAGACCGGCAGCGACACGCTGCGCCGCAACCGGGAAGGGACTGAAGGCCGGCTCGTGGTAGAACAGGCCATAGATCGATTCCATCACGGCCTGCTGCACGTCGATGCCAACCAGATCGGCGAGCGCGAACGGGCCGATGCGGAAGCCGGGCGCGCCGGTGAGAATGCGGTCCATGTCCGCCGGCGAGGCAATGCCTTCGGTCAACAGGCGTTGCGCCTCCGGCACGAAGGCGCGCCCCACATGATTGACCAGGAAGGCCGGACTGTCGCTGCACAGCACCGGTTGACGCGCCATGCGTCGCCCTACGCTGGCTAGCACATCGCTCACCCACGTCGCGGTCTTGAGGCCGGGAATGATTTCCACAAGCCGCATGAGAGGTACAGGGTTGAAGAAGTGCATGCCGCACACGCGCTCAGGCCGTTGGCAGGCCGCGGCGATGACCGTAATGGGGATCGAGGAGGTGTTGGACGCAAGGATCGTATCGGGCTCGGTCATGCCGTCGAGCTTGGCAAACAGCGCCTGCTTGACCTCGAGGCGCTCGACGACGGCTTCGATGATGACATTGGCCTGGGCCAGCTCAGTGAGGTCGTCGGCCAGGCTGATGCGCGCGAGCGCCGCCTGTCCGGCGTCGGCGGCAAGCCGGCCCTTTTGCACCTGCTGATCCAGCATCCTACCGATGTGGTCCTTCGCCGCCGTGGCCGCTGCCCGATTTTCATCAAAGGCTCGAACGCGCATGCCGCCTTGGGCCGCCACCTGCGCAATACCACGCCCCATGGCGCCGGTGCCGACGATGCCGACGACGAGATCGGCAGCATTGGGATCGAAGGGCATCGGGTTTTCTCCCGCAAAGGTGCCGCGACGGCATTGATTGACCCTCAAAACTAGGCCGTGCCATGGTCAATCAGCAACTCAGCAAAAGGCATCGCATGCTCACGGTCGAGGAGGCTATCAGCGGACGGCGCAGCACGCGCGCCTTCCTGGAGAAGCCCGTGCCACGCGAGCTGATCTTGGACATCATGAGGATTGCCGGGCGGGCGCCCTCGGGCAGCAACGTGCAGCCGTGGAAAGTGTGGGTGCTCGAGGGCGCGGTGAAGGCAGAAGTGGCGCGCGATCTGGCCGAGCGCTACGACCGCGGCGCCATGACCCCGCGCGAGTACAACTACTACCCGGAGAAATGGCGCGAGCCGTACTTGGCGCGGCGCCGAGCTTGCGGTTGGGGTCTCTACGGGACGCTGGGCATTGGCCGCGCCGACAAGGACAAGATGCATGCCCAGCACAGGCGCAATTTTTTGTTCTTCGATGCGCCGGTCGGATTGATCTTTTCCATCGATCGCGACCTGGAATTGGGCTCCTGGCTCGATTACGGCATGTTCCTGCAGTCCATCATGGTGGCGGCGCGCCAGTTCGAGCTCGAGACCTGCCCGCAAGCCGCTTTTCTCACGTTTTACGATGTATTGCAGCGCCGGCTTGGCATTCCCCCCGAGCAGCAGATCGTTTGTGGCATGTCGCTCGGCTATCCGGACCCCGAGGCGAAGGTCAACACCTTCACGCCGGAGCGGATGCGCGCGCAAGATTTTGTGACATTCGTCGAGGCGCTGCGAGCCTAGTCCCAGTTCCGACCGGCTTTCGCTTCGCCTCAGCGCACCCGGCGCGGATTCATATAGAGATCCGCTTCCTGTTTCTCGAGCTTGGGCGTGTACTTCCCGCCGGCGATGGCGCGGGCCAGCCGACGCATGTGCCGGCGGCAGTCGGCGTTGAAGATCAGCATGCCGCAGAACAGCTTCAGGACGACCATCAGTCGGGTATCGGCGTGCTGCGTCTCGACCCGGCCCCGCCATTTTCCTCCGATCGAGAACACCTTGCCGTCGAGCGTGCCGATCGGCTCATTGCGGTGATTGTAGAGCGTGTAGTCGCCGCCAAGATCGATCACATGCCGCCGCAGGCGGAAAAACTGCGGTTTGCCCTCCTCGAGCAGAAAAAAGGAGAAGTGCTCGGGCAGCAGTGGCCACTTGTTCGCCGAACGCTCGAGGTAGACGACGTTCTCATGATCGCCGATGTTAATGGAGAAGCAGGTGACCGGCAGACCGCGCGCGCCGAGGGTCAGCTGTAGGCTGCGCCCGATCATAAGGTCCATGGTGGCGCGCCAATTCACGGTTTCATTGAAGAGCTTGAACACCAGGCGTTTGTCCATCCCGGTGTTCTTGCGCCACAGGTCCTCGCGATACCCCAGCAATCCGGTGCGCTCACCGTTCTCGATCACCTCGGCGAAAATATCCATGTCGGTGGTGAATTGGCGCGATTTGGCGCGGTTACGGCTGTGCTTATAAAGGCCGAACTCGACGGAGTTGAACGACGTGATCCAGACGTCGACGACGAACTCCGTCCAGCGTGATTTCTGTCGCTTGGGCATTTGCCGGCGCGCGGTCGCCAGCTTTTCCGCGCTCGTGACGGTGAGCGCGCGTTCCAACACCTCGGCTTTGGCCTCGCGCGCGGCCTCCGCGGCGGCAGCGTTTGCCGCAACTTCAAGCACCGAGGTGTTGCTGCCGTCCGCCATGAACCCGCCTCCTCGCGTCGACCGAAACCGTTGCCGGAAAGCCCTCACCGCACGGCGGCGGCGGCGGGCGGTGTGCTCTGCCCTCGTTGGCTGCGCCGGCACGCAAAGCGACCAATGGCGCGAATCAGTGGCGCGAGACTAGCAGGTCGAAGCCCGCTCGACAGAGTGGGTGGTCCAGGTTGTGCGCAACAATTGCGAGCGCCAGGCCGAGGCGGCCTCTGCGGGCTCGCCGCGCGGAGGCCTGCTACCCGCGCTGGCCAAAGATCTCCGAGCCAATGCGTACGTGGGTGGCGCCGAACTGGACGGCGGTCTCGAAGTCGGCGCTCATGCCCATGCTGAGCTGAGGCAAGCCAAGCTCCGCGGCGAGCTTGGCGAGGAAAGCAAAATGCAGTGCCGGCGGCTCGTCGAAGGGCGGAATGCACATGAGGCCCGCGACGTCGAGCTCGAGGTCTTCGCGGCAGAGGCGCAGCAGGCCCGCCGTCTCATTCGGGAGCACGCCGGCTTTTTGTGGTTCCTCCCCGGTATTGACCTCGATGAAGAGCTTGAGGCGGCGGCCTTGCTTCAGCATCGCCTCGGCGACGGCCTCGGCGATCTTGGGACGATCAATGGTGTGGATGGCGTCGAACAGCAGCACGGCATCCCTCGCCTTGTTCGATTGCAAGGGACCGATGAGATGCAGCGCCGTCCCCGGATAGCGCTCCCGCAGCTGCGGCCATTTGGCCTTCGCCTCCTGCACGCGGTTTTCTCCGAAGATGCGGTGACCAGCATCGAGCACGGGCTCGATGTGCTCGGGGCCGAAGGTCTTGCTGACCGCGATCAGCGTCACCGCATCGGCCGGCCGCTTGTCCGCCGCGGCCGCGGCGGCAATGCGGGCGCGCACGGCGGCGAGCCGGTCGGCAGAGCGCATTTGGCGCATGGGCTATCACACCTTTCCTGCCGTGACCCTACGCCGCGCGGCGGGCTGCGGATAGGTCAAAGACATGGGGGCCTGGCGCCGAGACCGGACGCGCGCAGCGCTCAGGGCGACCTCTCCCCAACGGGCCGCGAGCCTGAGCTCGGCCAGGTCCCGCTGCTGCCCGCCGCAGCCTCCTTCCCAAGGGGCCAATGGTCCCCGCGCCGTGTGTGGTGGCGCGGCCAATGTCGGCCACGCGCGCCAGGAAAAAGAAGGGGGTGGGCAGCCCAGGATGGGGCGGCCTTGCCGCCAGCAACGGACTCTCATGTCGACAAGGGGCGACTTTTTCGCCATGAGAGGCACCGCCTGTCGGTGGCGGCAGGCGGTGGGCGGGCATGGGCGGTTTTGCCTGATGTCCTCCTCGCGCCCATGACGCTACCCATGACCTTCGCCTCAGGGAAGAAATTTTCGCCTTTTTCTTGCGTGAGGGGGAGCGGGTTTTGAGCTCGAAAGACGGACGGCACCATGGCAAGCGAACGCTACAACGCGCCCGTACGCGAGAGGCACTGGCAACAGGTGTGGGCGGAACGCGGCACGTTCACCACTGCGGAAAAGAGCAAAAAGCCCAAGCGCTATCAGCTCGAGATGTTCCCCTACCCGTCGGGGCGCATCCACATGGGGCACGTGCGCAATTACACGCTGGGCGACGTGATGGCCCGCTATATGCGCGCCAAGGGCTACAACGTGCTCCATCCCATGGGCTGGGACGCCTTTGGCCTGCCGGCCGAGAATGCCGCCATGGAGCGCAAGGTGCACCCGCGGGCCTGGACCTACGGCAACATCGACACCATGCGCGCCCAACTGAAGGCGATGGGCGTTTCCATCGACTGGAGCCGGGAGTTTGCCACCTGTGATCCCGCCTACTACGCGCATCAGCAGCGGCTATTCCTGGATTTTCTGAAAAAAAAGCTGGCCTACCGCAAGACGGCCAAAGTGAACTGGGACCCCGTCGAAAATACCGTGCTCGCCAACGAGCAGGTGATCGACGGGCGCGGGTGGCGCTCGGGAGCGGTGGTGGAGCAGCGCGATCTCACCCAGTGGTTCTTCAGGATCACCGCCTACGCCGAGGAATTGCTGGCTGCGCTCGACGGTTTTGCCGGCACCTGGCCCGACTTTGTGTGCACCTCGCAACGCAATTGGATCGGCCGTTCCGAGGGTCTGGAGCTCAACTTTGCGCTCGAAGGGCCGAAGTTGCCCAAGAAGCTGCAGAGATTGCTGATTTTCACGACGCGCCACGACACGATTTTCGGCGCCTCGTTCATGGCGATTTCACCCGAGCATCCCCTGGCACAGCATCTTCTTCGCAAGAACAAGGAGCTCGCCAGCTTCATCGAGGACTGTCGCAAAATCGGCACCACCGAGGAGGCCTTGGCGCGCGCCGAGAAAAAGGGCTTCGATACCGGCGTGCTGGCCGTGCATCCCTTCCAGCCGGACCTGAAGCTGCCGGTCTATGTCGCCAACTTTGTCGTCATGGGTTATGGCACCGGCGCCATCTTCGGCTGTCCCGCGCACGATGAGCGCGATCTCGAATTCGCCCGCAAGTACGGGCGGCCGGTGCTGCCCGTGGTGCTACCGCCTGGCGCCGATGCCGCCACGTTCGCGATCGGGACAGAGGCCTACCTCGGCGACGGCACCATGATCAATTCCGAGTTCCTCAATGGTCTCACGATCGACGCGGCCAAGGCGGAGATCGCCGCCCGGGCCGAGGCAGGCGGCGTGGGAACGCGCAAGGTCAATTATCGCTTGCGCGACTGGCTGATCTCGCGCCAGCGCTATTGGGGCTGCCCCATTCCGGTCATCCACTGCACCAGCGACGGCATCGTCCCCGTCCCCTACGAGCAACTTCCCGTCACCTTGCCCGAGGACGTGACCTTCGACCGGCCCGGCAACCCGCTCGACCACCATCCGACCTGGAAGCACGTCGCCTGCCCCAAATGCGGCGCGCCCGCCGTGCGCGAAACCGATACCATGGACACCTTTGTCGATAGCTCCTGGTACCAGTTCCGTTTCACGGCGCCGCGGGCGGCGACGCCGACGGACAAGAAGGCCGTGCGCTACTGGGCACCGGTCGATCAGTACATCGGCGGCAAGGAACATGCCGTCCTGCACCTGCTTTACGCACGCTTTTTTACGCGCGGCATGAAGGCGACGAGGCACGTGGAGATCGACGAGCCGTTCGCCTCCATGTTCACGCAGGGCATTGTCATCCACGAGACTTACCGCAGCGAGACGGGCGAGTGGCTGCTGCCAAGCGAAGTGAAAATCGAAGGCGAGGGCAGCGAGCGCAAGGCCACGGCCGTCAGCACCGCCCGTCCCGTGGCCATCGGCTCGCCCGAAAAAATGTCGAAATCGCGCAAGAATGTGGTCGATCCCGACGACATCATCGAGCACTACGGCGCCGACACAGCGCGCCTCTTCATCGTTTCCGATAGCCCGCCCGATCGCGACATCATTTGGACCGAGGCCGGGGTGGCGGGCGCCGCGCGCCAGGTGCAGCGCATCTCGCGGCTGGTCGATGAAGTCGCCAAGCGCCGCCCCGCCAATGGCGCGGCGGCAAAGCCCGCCAGCTTCGGCCCGGAGGCGCTGGACCTGCGCAAACTCGCGCACCGGGCGCTGAACAGCGTTTCACAAAATATTGAGGGGCTTCGCTACAATGTTGCCGTGGCCCAGCTGTATGAACTCACCAATGCCTTGTCGGGGGCCTTGGACAAACCCGGTGAGGGTCTGGCGTGGGCCGTCCGGGAAGCCACGGAGTTGCTGGTCAAAATGATGGGACCGATGCTGCCACACCTGGGCGAGGATTGCTGGGAGCGGCTTGGCTACAACACACTCTTAGCAGATCAGCCCTGGCCGCAGCCCGAGGCGGCCTTGCTCGTTGACGATATGATTACCATTGCCGTACAGGTGAATGGCAAGCGACGGGATGAACTTACGATCGCCCGCACGGCCACCAAGGACGAGATCGAAGCCGCGGCGCTGGGTCTTGAACCGGTGGCGCGCGCATTGGCCGGCCGACCGGTCAAAAAGGTGATCGTGGTGCCGCAGAGGATTGTGAATGTCGTCGGATGAGGCTCGCATGGCTCAAAGGGTGAGCCGCCGGGGTCTTTTGCGGGGACTTTCGCTGCTGCTCGCCGTGTCGCCGGCTTTAAGCGCCTGCGGCAATGGCGGTTTTCGGCCGCTCTACGGGGCCACCGCCTCCGGTGCGGGCGTGCAGGAGCGGCTGGCCCAGATCGATTTCGCCCCGATCCCCGGCCGGGTCGGGCAGCGCATCAGGAACGAGCTGATCTTTGACAGCACTGGCGGCGGCAACCCGTTGCCCCCGACCCATCGTCTCGAGGTGGTCGTCAAGGAATCGGTGCTCTCCACCCTGGTCACGAACGAAGGCGAGGCGTTGGGGCAGATCTATGCCATCCAGGCCTCCTTCCGGCTCATTGACGTCAAGAGCAAGGACAAGAAGGTGGTGCTGCAGGGCACCAGCCACGCGCGCGCCGGCTTCGAGCGCTTCCAGTCCATCTACTCCAACGTGCGCGCGCGCGAGGATGCGGAAAACCGCGCCGCCCGCACGGTCGCCGATGACCTGAAAACCCGCCTTGCGGCCTATCTTTCGGGTGCCGCCTGACACGTGGGCGCCGCCGTTCGGCTAGCTGAGACAGCATGAGCCGATGCCGCAGGCTCGGCCCGCCGCCCGACCGGAATAACCGATGGTTGCCGTCAAAACGCATCAGGCCGAGGCCTTTCTGCGGACGCTCGAGCGCCTGCCGCAGGCCATTCTCCTCTATGGCACCGACGCAGGCCTAGTATTGGAGCGCGCCGCGCAACTTGCCCGGCGCCTCGCCGCCGAGCACGACCCGCCCGGCGAGATCCTCCGCCTCGATGACGCCAGCCTGGAGGAAGACCCCCATCGGCTCATCGTCGAGCTCCAGACCGTGCCGATGTTTTCCGCGCGCAAAATCGTGCGCGCGAGCCCCGGCCGCCGCCTCACCGCGGCGGCCTTGAAGCCGCTGCTCGAAGCCGGTCCGCTCGAGGGGTATTTGATCGTGGAGGCGGGCAATCTGCGTCCCGACGAAGCCTTGCGCGCCTTATTCGAAAAGTCCGCCACGGCCGCCGCCATTGCCTGCTTCCCCGACGAGGCGCGGGATCTGGAAGCCGTGGCCAAAGAGGTGCTGGCCGGCGCGCGCCTCAAAATTACGCCCGAGGCCCTGCGCGGTTTGCTCGCGCGGCTGGGCGCCGACCGGGCGCTATCGCGTGCCGAAATCGAGAAGCTCGCGCTTTATGCCAGCGGCAAGGGCACGATCGAAGAGGAGGACGTGGAGGCCGCCGTCGGCGATGCCGCCGAACTCGCCATCGATCGGGTCGTGCTTGCCGCCGGCTCCAGACGCCTCGCGGAGGCCCTCAATGAGTGTGACCGCTGCATCGCCGGCGGGGAGAATGCCCAGGCCATCATCGCCGCCCTGCAGCGCCATTTCCTGCGCCTGCACGCCATGCGTAGCGCCTGGGACGGCGGCCGCCCGCTTGAGGACATTCTGCGCCAGCAGCGTCCACCCCTGCACTTTAAGCGCAAGGCTATCATCGAGCAGCACTGCCGGACGTGGAACGTGGGCTCCCTCAACGCGGCCGTCGCCGCAATCAACGCAGCGGCCAAGGCGGCTCGGCTCGCCAGCAGCCTCGATGCCACGCTCGCCGCAAAGCTCCTCATCGATCTGGCCGCCATCGGGGAGCCCCAGGACAGGGGCAAAGAGCGAGCGGGTGAGGCGCGCCCTTAAGCGTTGCGTCGCTGCTGCATCGGCGCAGCAATCCGGGTGATGGCGGGCCTGCCGCGCCCCGACCCCAAGCCAACCGAACCAAGGGGCGCGCGCACGCGCGCTCCCAGCTCTTCAGGCGGCGCTGAGACCGCCGGTGCGCGTTAGCACCTCCGCCTCCGACGGCAGCAGCGCCTCGTAACCCAAGACCTCGCAGACCTGTTGCGTGCTCGCCAGAATGCCCTCGGTTGCGCGCCGGCACTTTTGCTTGGCGACTTGCACGACGTTTTTGGTGGGGTAGCTGCCCAGAATGGCAATCTCCCGATCGAGCAGCCCCAGCTGCTCACGCACTTCCTCTTCCAGGTGCTCGATGCGCATGCGCGCCCCGTAGTTTCGGATCTGCGCATAGGGGCTGCCCTTTTGGAACACCTTGAGACAGCGGTGCAGGCGTTCGACCTGGTCGCCCAGCTTACGCGCCTCGGCCGCCGGTTCCGGCCGCGCGGGCATCTCGGCCAGTTTCAACAGGACATAGGCCTCATCGCGCATGGCCGCCGCGGCATCGGCCACGTATTTTTCGAAAGGCTGCTCTTCGGCGCGCGTCTTGTACTGCACCATCCATGCCGAACCGGCGAGCGCCATCACCGCCGTGGTGACGCCGGCAATGCCGCTATCGATGGCAAAGCCGTGAAAAAAGATCATCCAAGCCCAGCCCATTTCGAGGCCGACGCACCAGGCGGTCAACACCAATGGCAAGGAGCGCGAATTGAGGAGCCGGAGCAGGCGAGCCTGCCAGGTCCCGCGTCTTGGCCCCGCCTCCGCCTCATGCATGCGGCCGCCCCCCAACCCTCAAGCCAGCACCCTTGTGCCGGACCCTTAAGCGTCGGCGTTTTTAGCCGATTCGGCGCCGCCTCGCGCCACCCTGTGTCGCCAGTCTAAACCCCGCGCCGCAGAGCGCGGCGCGGCTCACCTCCCGCTCAGCGCCCCCAGCCGCCATAGCCGCCCTCAAAGGCGTCCTCATTGTGCCAGAACGGTTTGGTGCCCGGCGAGCCTTCGCTCGGACAACGCTGCACGACCCTGCCGTTGACGAGGCCGTAAAAGGCGCACCCGCGCACCTCATACCCGCTCACGGGCGAAATCGCGCCGACCTTTGCTTTGGCCGCGTTGCCGCTCGCGGCCTTTGGCGCGGACTTGGCTGGGGGCGCTGGCTGTGCGATTTTTTTGCTGTCTGGCGCGGGGCAGGGCGTGCCCGGCGCATAGACGGTCTCGATCATCTTGCAGGCTTCGCGCAGCGCCTCGGCCAGCGTCGCGTGCGGGGCGCTGCTCCAGGCGACCTCATCGGCAGTTCCGGCAGATGCGCGGCGCCGAACTTCGGCGCGAAATTGTCCATCCCCGAGGCGTTGCGCATGGGGCGCGTAGCGCGCGCCTTGATTGGCGATGGGCGCTTGGGCGAACGCGGGTGCGATCAGGAGCATGCTGAGCATTAGGGCCGTCGGGCACTTCATGGGGAGACCTCCAAACGGGGCAATGGGTTGTTCCCTGAGCAAGGGAAAAAGCAGGGTGGGACTGCAAGGCTCACCGCCCCACGCGGCAGAATTGCAAACGGGCTGTCTTCTCGTGCGCGGCCTTAACAGTCAAGGTTAGGAAAGTGGCATGACTGAGAATTTGTGCCATCTTCAAGCCCCAGCACGAGAAAAACGGAATGCCCGCCGGCACCGCGGGCAGCGCCTCGCACAAGAGCTTCGCCCTTGACCCTGGGCCAGGAGGCCGCGACTGTGGTCGCGACCCAATCGCGAGGTCCCGCAATGTCAGTCGCTGTCGGCTTGGGCTTGATGGAATTTCCGTTCCGCGACGCGGCGGCTTACTGGACCTGGGTCGACCTGTGCGAGGCGGGGGGCGTCGATTCGCTGTGGCAAACGGACCGCATCATCAGCAGCGAGCCGATCCTGGAGTGCATGAGCACGATGGCTGCCCTGGCGGGGCGGACACGGCGGCTCAAATTCGGGGTCAATGTGGTTTCCCTCGCGCTGCGCGACCCGGTGCTGGTCGCCAAGCAGTGCGCCACCATCGATGTCCTTTCGCAGGGTCGCCTGTTGCCCGCGTTCGGCATCGGCAGCCCGCGCGCGCCGGAGTGGGCGGCGCTTCACCTCGATACCAACACGCGCGGGCGCCGGACCGACGAAGGCCTGGAGATCATCGGCCGACTCTGGCGCGAGGATCGGGTCGATTTCGACGGCGCACATTACCGGCTCAGCGGCGCGAGCATCTCGCCGAAGCCCGTGCAGGCGGCGTTGCCGATGTGGATTGGTGGCTCATCGCCGGCAGCCATTCGGCGCACCGCACGCTACGGTACCGGCTGGCAGGCCGGACCCGAAACGCCGTCCGAAGCGCGCGGCATCGTCGCCGCCATCCGCGCGGCCAGCGCCGAATTGGGCCGGACGATCGAGGACGATCACTATGGCGCCGGCTTCCCGTTTTATTTCGGGCAAGCGCGCGGGCCGCAGCTGCAGCGGGCGATGGATGCCTACCGGCGGCGCACCGGACGTGCCGCGGAGGGTTATTTTGCGCTCGGCGATGCCGAGGCCATCCTGGGACGCATCGGTGAGTACGTTGCGGCCGGAGTATCCAAATTCGTGCTGCGCCCACTGGGTGCCGACGGCGGCGAAATCATCGATCAGACGCGCCGACTGATCGCCGAGGTGTTGCCCGAGGTCGCCGTCCGCTGGCCGAAACCCGCAAAAGTTGCCAACGCCTGAGCGGGTCACGCGGCTCGCCGCCACCACCCCCGGCGGGCCCGCGGACTGCGGTGCCGTCTCATGTGCGTCGACCGTTGCGCGTATAGGGATACATCTGCGTGATATCGGCTCCAGGCAGATCGGCGTTCATCTTCTCCCATACGCCAACCACGGTGTTCGCCACCTCATCGGCAATGCCCGCCGCACGCGCATTGTCGAGATAGAGCCGCACGTCCTTCAATTGCAGTTTGGCGGCGAAGCCAGCATCATATTTGCCGAGCATGATGCGGCGGGGAAATTTGTCATCGGTTGCCGAATTGCGCCCGCTGGACGCATTAACGACATCGAGAATGGTTTTCATCTCGATCCCCTGCGCGGTGCCAAACGCGATCGCCTCGGAGGTCGCCGCGAGCGCCGTGGCCGAGAGAAAATTGTTTAAAAGCTTCACCGCCTGACCCTGACCTGGTTTCGGGCCGACGTGGAAGGGCTTGCCCATCAGGCTCATGAGTGACTTGACCCGGTCGTAGGTCTCGAGCGGGCACGCCATCATGATGGCAAGCGTCGCCTTGTCGGCGCCCGAGGTGCCACCCGAAACCGGCGCATCGATGAACTGAATGCCGGCCTTGGCCAGGATGGCGTCGACCGCGGCGGCAGCCTCGATGCCGATCGTTGAGGTGTCGATCACCGTCTTGACCCGGCGTGGCGAGGTCGTGGCCAGTTCGCGCGCGACCGCCTCGCTCACCGTGCCATCGGGGAGCGAAAGAATGATGGTATCGGCCAGGGCGGCCACTTCGGCGTTGCTCTTGGCAACGCGCGCCTCCGGCGGTGCCTTTTCGGTGCTGGCGGCGTCGGCCACCACCAGGGCATGGCCGGCGGCCACCAGATGCCGGCTCATGCGGTGGCCCATGCTGCCGACGCCGATCCAGCCGATTGTGTCTGCCATGGTCGGCCCTCCTCAAGCCGGGGGTTGAGCGATGACGTCTGCGTAGGCGTGCCGTTTGCTGATGAGGCCCGCGTGCTGGAAGATGTCGAGCGTCGCGGCGAAAGCGGACGGCGTAATTTCCACGTGTGGCGTCCAGTTGCCGAGCTTCTGATAGGTGGCAATGGTGGAGGTCAGCACCGGCAAATCGATGTCCTTGAAGTAGGAGGCCTCGGCCTTGGCCACGTCCGCCGCGGGCGTACTGATAAGCCAAGCCCGGGCCTTGCGATAGGCGCGCATAAAGGCCTTGGCGGTATCGGTCGCCAGCCATTCGCGCTTGGCTGCAAGGCTAGAGAACGCGCACGGCCCAATCGCATCGCCGAGTGCGGCCACGATATGGCCGGCGCCGTCGTGCACCAGCTGCTGCGGTTGGGGACCTTGCAGGTGGACGAAGTCGGCCTCGCCGTTGCGGAAGGCGGCGATCATCTGGTCCGTCGAGCCGGCATCGACGGCTATCAGGTCCTTGAAGTCCAGCCCCTGTTTAAAGCAGGCGTACTTGAACATGGCGAGCGGCTGGCCGCCGTGGTCGACGATCACCTTTTTGCCTTTCAGCTTGTCCCAGCTGAAGCTTGCATCGGCTTGGCGGCCGGTGAGAAAAAAGCCGTCCCGCTCGTTGATCTGCGCGAAGTGTAGGGCTGGTGGTTTTTTGCCCTGCTCGAGCGGGCCGAAGCCCTGCGATGGTGCGGATTGGGCCACGTGCACGCTGCCGTCGAGTAGCCCGGCGATGGCGGACTTGCCGGGCGCGGAGACGGCATAGCGCGCGTTCAGGCCCTCGTCTTTCAGAAAGCCACCGGCCATGGTGGCGATAAGCGGCGAATAGAAGGCGGAAAAGCGCGTGAATTCGATGCTGATGTCGTCACTCAAGGGATCCTCCCCGGGGGTGTTTCGGTTGCAAGGCCTCAGCGCATCTTCGCCCAAGCGGGGGCGCGCTCAAAGGGTCAATCTTGCCTCAGCTCGGCCAAGCGACCGAAGCGGCGTTTGCGAGCCGCGTGGCACTGGCTTTGGTTTGTGAGAGGCGCGGGCGAGATCAATCCCGAGAACGCTTCCCGGAGTGTCTCGACCTCTAGCGCTGGCGGCAAAACGAAAGAACAGAGGAAATAGAGGATGACGCCAAGGGCGATCCCGCAGGCGGGGCCGAGCACACCTGCGCAGAAGACCCAGAGCAGGGCGCATCGCTTTGGCAGTGTCTCCTGTGGCTCGCCCCTTCACATCGAGGCGCCGATCGCGCAGCATAGTGCCTCCCACCATAACCATGGTGCCTCATGTCCCGACCGGGAATTGATCCGCCGGCCCGAATTCTCATCACCAAGATCGGCCTCGACGGCCACGACCGCGGCAGCCGCGTGGTCGCGGCCTTCTTGCGCGACGCCGGCATGGAAGTCCTCTATACGCCGCCGTGGCAAGAGATCGCCCACGTGGTGCGGCTGGCCGAGGAGGAGGATGTCGATGCGATCGGCATCTCCTCCTTGGCCACCGATCATCTGCTGGTGCCGAAATTGCTGAAGGCGCTTGCCAAAGCCGGGCTTGGCCACCTGCCCGTCGTGGTCGGCGGCATTGTGCCGGACGCCGATGAAGGCAAGCTGAAAAAGGCGGGCGTACGCCATATCTTTCACCCCGGCGCTTCGCGCGAGGAGATCGTCCACGTCATGGCGCGCCTGGCTGTTGAGGCCCGCGCCGCCAAGGCGAAAAGCCTTCTCGGCTGAGGCTCGCGCTGGCAAGTGCGGGCGAAAGCGTCTAGCAATGGCGGGAGCGCGCCCGGCGCCCAAGTCGGAGGACTAGGAATGCCAAGGCGTACCAAGCCGGTTGAGCTGCCGCTGCCCCGCTTCGAAAAGGCGCGCGCACAATGGCGTGCCGAACTTGAGGCCGGGGTCGGCAAGGCCGCCAATCCGAGCAATCGATCGGGCCTGGAAATCAAGCCGATCTATACGCCCGACGACCTCGCCGGGCGCCCCTACATGGACGATCTGGGCTTCCCCGGCCAGTTTCCCATGACGCGCGGAATTTACGCCAGCATGCACCGGGGCCGCACCTGGACCCAGCGCCAGCTGATCGGGCTTGGCGTGCCGGAGGACTATAACGCCCGCCTCAAAGCCATCCTGGCGCACGGCGGCAGCGCGGTTTCGCTCATCCCCTGTAACTCGGTCTACCGCGGTTACGATGCCGACGCGGTGCCTGCCGAAATCCTCGGCACCTGCGGCGCCGTCGTCAACACCGTCGAGGACATGGAAATCTGCCTCAGCGGCATCCCCATCGGCGAGATTTCGACCGCGCTCAACGATCCGTCGCCCTTTACCCTTCTGGCGCTCGAACTGGCGGTGGCCAAGCGTCGAGGCATCGCCTGGGATCGCATCTGCGGCACATCGAACCAGTCTGACTACCTGTCGCATTTCGTCGCCAACCACATGTTCTTCCGCCTGGCGCTGCCGGGCGCACGTCGCGTCTTGCTGGACCACATTACCTTTGCGCGCCGCCGGCTGCCGCAGTGGAACCCGATCTCGATCGTCGGCCAACACATGCAGCAAGCCGGTGCCACCCCAGCCGAGGCGATGGGATTGACGCTTGCCTCCGCCATTCAATACGCCAGCGACTGTCTGGCACGCGGCTTTAAGCCCGATCAGGTGCTGCCACGTTTCACCTTCTTTTTTGACATCTCCATCAGCCTTTTCGAGGAGGTTGCCAAGTTCAGGGCGGGCCGCCGCATCTGGGCACGGCTCACGCGCGAGCGTTTCGGCGCCACGGACCCAAGATCCTGGCGCTTCAAATTTCACGGGCAAACCTCAGGCGTTGACCTGACGCGCGAACAGCCGCTCAACAATATCGCCCGCGTCACGGTGCAGGCGATGGCCGGCATCTTTGGCGGGCTGCAATCCCTGCATACGGACGCCTACGACGAGGTCCTGTCGGTGCCAACCGAGAAGGCCGCGCGTATTGCGATTTCGACCCAGAACATCCTCAAAGAGGAGGCACAGCTGACCGATGTCACCGATCCGTTGGGGGGCTCCTACTATGTCGAGAGCCTCACCGATCAAATGGAAGCCAAGATCTTGGAGGTGATCGAACGCATCGATGCGGCGGGCGGCATGTATGCGGCGGTGGAGGCGGGTCTGGTGCAGCGCATCTGCGGCGATTCGGCGCTCGCCTTCCAGGAGAAGGTCGACAGCGGCGCGCAAACGATCGTCGGCGTCAACAAGTATCGGGCGCCCGAGGCAGAAGTGCCGGAGCGCCTAGCCTTGCGGCCACCGCCGAAACGTAAAATCGAGGCGCAGCTGAAGCGTCTGAAGCGCTTCAAGGCCGAGCGCGGCAAGGACAGCGTGGCCAGGGCCTTGACCGCGCTTGGCCGGGCCGCAGCAAGTCCGGAGGCCAACGTGTTCGAGGCGGTGGTGGATGGTGCCTGCGCGGGCCTCACGCACGGCGAGATCTGCGCCAAGCTGCGCGAGGTTTATGGTTTCGGCAACCCGCTGATTGTTGCTTGAAGGTCGAGGCGCGGCAGCGGCCCGAGCGTGCCGGGCGCCGATCGGCGATGCTCAGGACAGAACGGCCTCCTGCGGCGGGGCGGTCGCGGCGGCGCGGGAGCCGCCCTGCAGGCGCCGGTGCAGCTTGTCGAGCAACAGGTAGATGATCGGCGTGGTGTAGAGCGTCAGGACCTGCGACACCACCAGCCCGCCGATGATTGCCACGCCGAGCGGCCGACGCAATTCAGACCCCGGACCCACGGCAATGGCCAGCGGCACGGCCCCGAGCAGGGCGGCAAAGGTCGTCATCAGGATCGGGCGAAAGCGTTCGCGGGCAGCCTCGAGGATGGCGCGCTGCGGAGAAAGTGACGCCCCGCGTTCCTGCTCGAGCGCGAAATCGACCAGCATGATGCCGTTCTTCTTGACGATGCCGATCAACAGAATGATGCCGATGAAAGCGATCACGGTCAGTTCCATGTTGGCTAACCGAAGGGCGATCAGGGCGCCGAGGCCCGCCGAGGGCAGGGTCGAGATGATGGTGAGGGGATGGGCGAGGCTCTCATACAGCACACCGAGCACGATGTAGACGGCCAACAGCGCCGCCACGATCAGCAAAACCTGCGAATTGGCCTGCTGCGCAAAGGCCTTGGCGTCACCGGCCGAGTCGGCGCGAATCGAGTCGGGCATGTGCAGTTCGGCGACGGCATCGCGGATCGCCTGGGTTGCCTCGTCGAGCGACATCTCCGGGCGCAGGCTGTAGCTGATGGTAAAGGCCGGAAACGGGCCTTGATGGTTCACCACCAGCGGCGCCAGCGACTTCTCGGTTCGGATGACGCTGGTGAGGGGGACCTGCGCGCCGTTGCTGCCCGGCACGAAGATGTGGGCAAAGTCCGCCGGGTCTTTCTGGTAGCGCGGCTCGACTTCGAGGATCACCCGGTACTGGTTGCGTTGCGTGTAGATGGTGGAGATCTGCCGTTGCGAGAAGGCATTTGCGAGTGCATTGGAGATGTCCTCCACCCGCACGCCGAGCCGCGACGCCGTCTGCCGGTCGATCGTGATGCTCGCCTGCAACCCGCCCTGTTCACGATCGGTGTTCACATCGGTAATGCCGGGCACCTGCTTGACGCGCTCAACCACCTTGGGCAACCAGGCATAGAGTTCGCCGATATCGGTACTCCACAACGTGAATTGGTAATCGGAGTTGCTCTGGCGTGCGCCGGTGCGGATATCGCGCGCGGGCGACAGGAACACGCTGATGCCCCCGATCCGGTTGAGCGAGCGGCGCAGGCGCTCGACCACGCGGGCCGTCGTCAGACCCTCGCGTTCATCGAGCGGCTTCAGGGCGATGAACATGCGGCCTTGATTGACGGAGGTATTGAAGCCCGAGGCGCCGACCGAAGAACCGACGTTTGCCACCGCTGGATCCGCCAAGATCCGCTCCAGCGCCTCCGTCTGCAACTTGTTCATCGCCTCGAAAGAGATGTCGGGCGAAGCACGCGTTGAGCCGAAGATCAGCCCGGTGTCATCCTGGGGGAAGTAGCCCTTCGGCGTTTTCACGTAGAGGTTCACGGTCAGCGCCACGGTCAGCAACGTAACGAGCAACATCATTACCGGGTGCTGCAGTGCCACGGCGAGCGTGCGCATGTAGCCGCGCACCATCCATCCAAATGCGGCCTCTACGACGCGGTCCAATCGCGTCGCATTGGCGCTCGGCACCGACTTGATGAAGTGGGCACAGATCATGGGCGTCACCGTCAGGGACACGATGGTCGAGACGGCGACGGCGACGGCGAGCGTCACGGAGAATTCTCTGAGCAAGCGCCCCACTACGCCTTGCATGAAAAGCAGTGGGATGAAGGCAGCGACGAGCGACACGCTGATGGAGATCACCGTGAAACCGATCTGCCGCGCGCCTTCCAGTGCGGCGGCGATTGGGTGTAAACCCGCCTCCAGCTTGCGGTACATATTCTCGATCATGACAATGGCATCATCGACGACAAAGCCCACGGAGACCGCGAGCGCCATCAGGGTCAGGTTGTTCACCGAGAAACCGGCGCACCACATGGCGGCGCAGGTGCCCGCCAGCGACAGCGGCACCGTTATGCCCGCGGCAATGGTGGGGGTCGGGCGGCGCAGAAAAATGTAGACTACGACCATCACCAACACGATCGATAGGGCCAACGTAAGCTGCATGTCGCGCACGCTGGCGCGCAGCGTCGCGGTGCGGTCGGACAATACGGAAATATCGATACCCGCCGGAATCCAGCGCTTGACGTCGGGAAGGATCTCCTGAATGCGATCGACCGTGTCGATCACGTTGGCGTCGGCGCTTTTCACGATGGTTAAGAGCACCGCCGGTTGATGGTTGAAGCGCGCGGCGGAACGCGCGTTGCGCGTGCTGCGTTCGACAGTTGCCACCGAAGCCAGCCGCACCGCCGTGCCATTGGCCACCTTGATGACGATGTCCTTGTAGTCTTCAAGGCTGCGCAACTGCGCGTTGCTCTCCAGTGCAATGGCGCGCTGATCGCCGTCAATGATGCCGAGCGGTGCCAAGGCATTGGCATTGGTGATGGCGGTGCGCACATTCTCGATTGAAACCCCCATGGCTGCCAGCCGACCGGGATCGACTCGAATCCGTACGGCGGGCTGCTCGGCACCGGCGACCTGTACCTCGGCTACGCCGTCCACTTGCGAAATACGCTGGGCGATCACGGTGTCGGCGGCATCGTAAAGATCGCTCGGCGCAATGGAGTTGGAGGTAAGCGCCAGAATGAGAATGGGAGCGGCGCTGGGATTGGACTTACGGTAGCGCGGCAGCGATGGCATATCGGCAGGCAGATCGCTGGCCGCGGCGTTGATGGCAGCCTGCACGTCCTGCGCGGCACCTTCGATGCTTCGCCCGAGATCGAACTGCAAGCTGATGCGCGTTGACCCCAGCGAGCTCACGGATGTCATCTCGTTGAGACCGGCAATCTCGCCCAAATGCCGCTCGAGGGGTGCCGCGACCGTGGCCGCCATGACTTCCGGATCTGCGCCCGGGAGCTGCGCGGTCACGTTGATGGTCGGGAATTCGACCGTCGGCAGGCTGGCAACCGGCAAAAACCTGTAGGCGACGATTCCCAACAGCAAGAGACCGAAGGCAAGAAGCGAGGTGCCAATCGGCCGCTCGATTGAGGGCCGCGAGAAATTCATCGGCGCCTACTCCGCTGCTTGGCCGGCGATGCCTGCCGGCGGGTAGGCCTGCGGGGTCGGGGCAAAGCGAGCCCGCACACGCTCCATGGCGAGATAGATCACCGGCGTCGTATAGAGAGTCAGCAGCTGGCTGAGCAGCAGGCCGCCAATGATGGTGATGCCCAGCGGATTGCGCAGCTCCGAACCCGTCCCGCTCTCAAGCGCCAGTGGCAGTGCGCCAAACAAGGCAGCCAGCGTCGTCATCATGATGGGGCGGAAGCGCAAGAGCGAGGCCTGCACGATGGCCTCACGGGGCGTGAGGCTTTGCGTGCGTTCCGCTTCCAGGGCAAAGTCGATCATCATGATGGCGTTCTTCTTCACGATGCCCATCAGCAGCACGATGCCGATCAGCGCTACCAGCGACAGATCGAGCCCACACAGCATCAGAGCCAGCAATGCCCCGATGCCGGCCGAAGGCAACGTGGTCAGAATCGTAAATGGATGCACGAAGCTTTCGTACAACACGCCGAGCACGATGTAGATGGTGATGATGGCCGCCAGAATCAGCCAGGGCTGCCCGGCGAGCGAGCGCGTGAACTCATCGGCATCCCCCGAGTAGCTGCCCACGACGGAGGAGGGCATACCGATCTCTTGTTGCGCCTTGCTGATGGCAGTTACGGCATCGCTGAGCGAGGCACCATCCGCGAGATTAAAGCTAATGGTCACGGAGGGGAATTGATCTTGGTGGAAAATCGCAAGCGGCGCGGTCCTGCGTTCGATCTTGGCGACGGCACTGAGCGGCACTTGTGCGCCGGCGGTGCCGGGCACGTACAATCGCGCCAGCTCCGCGGGGTCACTCTGATACTGCGGCATGGCCTCCAGCACGACGCGATACTGGTTTGCCTGCCCGTAAATAGTGGAAATTTGCCGTTGGCCGAAGGCATCGTTGAGCGCATCGTTGATCGCCTGCATGGAGACGCCGAGCCGACTGGCCATCTCGCGATCCACGCGCACCATCGCACGCAACCCGCCGTCTTGGGCTTCCGAGACCACGTCGCGTAATTGGGGCGCGGCGCGCATCCGCTCGAGCAGACGTACCGACCAGGTCCGCACGTCGTTCTCGTCACTGCCGACCAGCGTGTACTGATACTGCGCGCGGCTAATAATGGTGCTGATTTGGATGTCCTGCACCGGTTGAAAATAAACGGTGATACCGGCAATGCCAGCAACCGCCTCCTCAAGCCGCTCCACGATCGCTGGGATCCTGGCGCTGCGTGCTTGCCGTGGCTTGAGCGTGATCTTCAATTGTCCGGAATTCGGGGTCGGATTGATATTACTGACCCCGACCAGCGAAATGACGCTTGCCACATCGGGGTCGCTACCGATGGCGCTGGCGGCCTGACTTTGCAGACGTTGCATTTCGCCAAAGGAAACCTCGGGGCCAGCCTCCATGACCGCGGTGATGGCGCCGGTGTCCTGCAGCGGCAAAAATCCCTTCGGTACGATGAGGTAGAGGCCAACGGTGATGACGACGGTCGCGACGGTTGCCACAAGGGTTGCTCGCTCGTGCCGCAGCACCCATTCGAGGCTCCGCCGATAACCCTCGATCACCGCGTCGACCGCGCGGTTGAAGAAGCGCGACAGGAGACCTGCGCCTTCACCCGCTCGGTGGCGCAACAACCGTGAGCACATCATCGGCGTCAGGGTCAGGGAAACCACCGCGGAGATGACCACGGCGATGGTGAGGGTTAGCGCAAATTCACGGAACATGCGGCCGACCAGGCCGGTCATGAATAGAAGGGGAATGAAGACAGCAACGAGAGAGAGAGTGAGCGAGATCACGGTGAAGCCGATCTCACGTGCGCCGCTGAGCGCGGCGTCGATCGGGCGTTCGCCATTTTCCATGTGGCGGACGATGTTCTCGATCATCACGATGGCATCGTCGACGACAAAGCCGGTGCCGATGGTGAGCGCCATCAAGGAGAGATTGTCCAGGCTGAAGCCGCAAAACCACATGACCCCGAAGGTGGCGATCAGCGACACGGGCAGGGCGACGCCGGCGATAATGGTGGCCCGGATGGTGCGCAGAAACAGGAGCACCACCAGCACCACCAGTGCCACACTTAACACCAGGGTGAGCTGCACATCGCGGACGGAAGCACGAATGGTGCCGGTGCGGTCATTAACCAGCGTCAGCTTGGCGTCGCTTGGAATTGCGCGCTGCAAGCGCGGCAGCTCGGCCTTGATGCGTTGCACCGTCTCGATGACGTTGGCCCCCGGTTGGCGGTGCACGTCGATGACGACGGCCGGCACATTGCCATACCAACCACCAACCTTGGCGTTCTCCAGACTGTCGACGACCTGCGCCACATCCCTGAGGAGCACGGGCGCGTTGTTGCGGTAGGCGACGATGACCGACTGGTAGGCCTCCGCGTTGCTGATCTGATCGTTGGCCGCGATGGTATAGGATTGATGCGGACCGTCGAGCGATCCCTTTGGGCCGGAGACGTTGGCGGCCGCGATGGCGACGCGCAAATCCGACATACTGAGGCCATAGGCGGCAAGACGCGCGAGGTCGGCCTGGATGCGTACCGCCGGGCGAATGCCGCCCTCGATGGCCACGTGGCCAACGCCGGCAATCGAGCTCAGGCGCTGCGCCATCAAGGTGTCGGCGAGATCGGAAAGCTGGCGCAAGGAAATGGTCGACGAGGTCAGTGCCAGCGTGACGATCGGGGCGTCGGCCGGGTTAACCTTGGCGTAGGTGGGCGGATAAGGCAGCGTGCGGGGCAGCGTCGAGCCCGCGGCATTGATGGCCGATTGCACGTCCTGGGCGGCCGCGTCGATGTCCCGGTTGAGATCGAATTGCAGGGTAATCTGGCTGATCCCGTAGGAAGACGAGGATGTCATACGCGTCAGCGCCGGGATCTGCCCGAGCGGGCGCTCGAGCGGTGCGGTGACCAGGTTGGCCGTCGTCTCCGGGTTGGCGCCGGGAAGCTGCGTCGTGATCTGGATGGTTGGAAAGTCGACTTGCGGCAAGGAGGATACCGGCAGCCACCAGTAGCCCAGCGCCCCCGCCAGTGCGACGGCGAACCCCAACAGCGAGGTGGCGATTGGTCTCAGAATAAAGGGTGAGGAAACGCTCATTGCGTGGCGCGTCCCTCGGGCTTGTGCGTTTCGGCTTCGCGGGCTTTGGCGCCGCCCGACTCGGCACCCTCACGCTTGCGGCGGCCTTTGCCGTGCTCGCGGGGTTTATCCCCTGCCGCCTCGGGGGAGGAAACCGCGCTGCTGATGGTGGCATTCTGGGGCGATGCGCCATTGGGGGTGTCGGGCTGGGCCTCGGGCTCGCCGACAGTGACGCGACTGCCATCCTTCAGGCGCACGAAGCCGGTGGTGACGACACGCTCCGCCGCGCCGATGCCTTTCGCTACCACGGCCTCCTTCTCGTTTTGCAGCGCCAGCGTGATGGGGCGCAACGCCACGCGATCATCGTCTTGCACGACGTAAGCGAAGGTGCCATTGGGTCCGCGTTGCACCGCCGGCGTCGGAATCACAACGACCTGGCTCAAGGTATTGACGAGCACGCGCGCATTGACGAACTGGCCGGGCCAAAGTTGCAAATTGGCGTTGGGAAAGTCCGCCTTCATGCGCACGGTGCCGGTGGTCTGGTCGACCTGATTATCGACGACCTGCAGGCTGCCGCCGTCGAGCACGGTTTTGCCGTCGGACTCTAAGGCCTCGACACCGACAGCCCCCGCAGCCAGCGCCGCGTTGATGTCTTTGAGCTGCTGTTGCGGCAGCGTGAAGAGCACTGAGATCGGCCTGACTTCGGTGATGACGACGATGCCGGCATCCGAGGCCCGTACCAGATTGCCCTCGTCGACCAGCCGAATCCCGGTGCGACCGTCGATCGGCGCCACGATGCTGGTGTAGTCCAGCACGGCCTTGGCGTTGGCAATGGCGGCGTCATCGGCCTTGAGCTGAGCCGTGAGCTGGCCGACCAGCGCACGCTGGGTATCGATTGTCTTGGGCGCGACGGAGAGGGCCGTTAAGCTGGTGTAGCGTTCAAGATCGCGCTGGGCATTGGCGAGTTGCACCTCATCGAGCGCCTTTTTGGCGATGGCCTGATCGAGCTGGGCTTGGTAGGTCGCCGGATCGATCTTGGCCAAAACGTCGCCGCGCTTGACGTCCTGACCCTCCTTAAAATTGACGGAGAGGATGCGGCCATCGACCTGCGGGCGCACGGTCACCGTATTGCGGGCCTTGGCCGTGCCGACGCCGTAGTAATAGACGGGCACGTCGGCGATGCGCGCCGCGGCGGCCAGCACCGGTACGGGACCTTCCCCGGCAAAGCGGCCGGCGCGGCGATTGCCGCCCTGCTTCTGCTCGGAGGGCAGGCCCGTCAGGTAAATCACGGCGGCTGCCACGATGCCGATGATGGCGAGCGCGAACACCTGTTTGAGCAGCCTGGTCACCGAGGCATCCTTTCGTCACATCGACCAGCGCGGGAGGGTGCCCCCGGTCAGATCTTGGCCCCGAAGCGTGAACGCATAACCCCCGCTCCAACCGTCGCATGTGGCCTTTACACCAATCCCTGGGCCGAAGGGGGTGACGGTGCCGTAATGTAGCCGATCCGGCGTGCTGAAATCGTCAATCAAAAGGCGCTAAGGTCTTTGGAATTGGGCAAAAAAACGGCCAGCGGATGGCCGCCGGCCGCATTTTTTAAGGGATCAACGCAGCTGCTTTAACCGTGCCGCGCCTGCTTTTTTCACCAAGTCTGCGGCTTTTGGCTCACTCAACTGCGCTCCTTGGCCCGCGCGGCCGCACGCTCCGTGCGCGCCGCCTTGCATTCGGTCGACAATTGCGCCTCGTGCGCCTCGAAGCAGGCGCGCATGCCGCCTCCCTTGCCGCGCTCGACCCCGGCGCAGAATTTTTCCGCATCCGGCGCACAGGCGGAGCGAACCTTCGCCCGCGCCTCCGCCGCGCCTGGCGCTGCCTCCTGCGCCAGCGCGGGAAGCCACAGCACGCCGAGTGTGACGGCGGCAGCGAGGATCGAGTATCGCATCATGAGGACCTCCAGGTTGGTCGAGCCGGCACCCCTTGGCCGGTTGCTAGACCTAACGCGGCACCCCCCGGTGGCCCGTCGCTGCCGGCCGCGGGCCAACCTCGCCCGCCGGAGGAGGCTATGCGGGCGCGCACGCGCAAGCCGGCGCATGGGCGCCAGGTTCGCAAAAAAAAGAAGGGCCGAAGCCCTTCGCTGAAAGGTGAGCCTTTGCTTGCGGCTACTGCAGGCCCTCGATGCAGACGCGCGCCAGCCCCTTGAAATTTGGGACCGTGCGATAGACCATGTCGACGCGGTTGATGCTGCGCTCCCAGCCCCTGAGGTCGAGGGGACGCGTCCGCTCTCCCTGCCTGATGAAATGCCGCACGGGGATGTCGTCAGGATCGCCATTGGCGTAAATGACCTTCAGGTCCAGCATTTCGACATCGGCGCCGCGCACGTGCAGGCGAATCGCTTTGAAACGTCCCTCGCGGCGCCCCACCGGAAGGGTGTCACGATCGCGGCCGAATAACGCGACCTGCTTGCAACCGAGTTCCACCCAGGCGCCGGCGCTCGGTGGTGGTGGCGGCGGCGGTGCCGCCGCGTGCGCCAAGCCCTCGACGCAAACAACGGCCTCGCGGCCGCGGAAATTCGGGACTGCGCGATAGACCATCTCGATGCGATCAATAACGCGCTCGCCACCTCGCAGGTCGAGCGCGTGGGTGCGATCGCCGCGCCTCAGAATACGCCGTACCGAGATATCGTCGGGCTGCCCGTTGCCGTAGACCACCTTGAGGTCGAGCATTTCGACGTCGCCACCGCGGGCGTGCACGCGAATGGCGGCGAACCGACCGTCACGCCGACCCACGCGCAGGACGTCACGATCGACACGGAAGGAAACGGTCTGACAGCCGAGGTCGACCCAATCGCTGTCTCTGCGCTGGGCAAGGGCATCACTCGCCATCATCCCGGTAAATACCAGCGCCGTAGCCAGTAGGGCGCCTCGTCGCGACTGCATTACTGCCTCCCTAGTGATAGAACGTATGCGTCCAGATATTCCCCAGCATTTCGCCGCCATCTGGGCGCGAACATGGCCGAGGCGGGGTCGTATGCCCAACCCGGCATGAACAAATGCGCAAAACGCCTTTCAAGCCTTTGAAAGAATTAAGATCTGCGCACAAAAGCGGCCGCATTGGCGCCGTCGCCGCTTGGTTTCGCGCCGGCCGGCAAGCGCGTGGCCATCGCCGGCGCGGCGACGCGGCCCCCCTTTGCTGGCGCGCCTTGGGTGGGGTGAGGCCCGGCGCCGCTGCCTTGGCAACGGCCGATCCGCGCGGCTCCTGCTTTCGGTCTCAAAGCTTGCGCGCGCTTGCCGCGCTGCGCCCGGGCTGGTGGTCGCCGATCTCGACCTTGGGCCCTAGATCGTCGGCCTGACGCCGGCGGGCTCCTTAACGGCTTGTTAGGTTGGCGGCTTCACTGCGCCGCCAGTTTGGCTGCCGCGCCGGCCACGATGGCATCGATGGTGTCCCCAAGAGCCTCGCCCTCGGGATCTTTGCTCGCCGCCAAGCGGGCCTGCAGCACCGCGTCGGCGAAGCCAACGCCCGCGAGCCGTCCGGCCAGCGCCGGTTCGATGACCGCCGTTGCAATCTTGCTCCAGTTTGCCCGTCCGCGCTGATAGGTTTCGGCATAGCCTTTGACCAAGCCAGCGGTGGCAACCACCTCGCGGGCGGCGGCCGGATCGAGAGCGTAGGAGCGTGCCACCAGGTCCAACCACGCCTCCACCCAGGCCTCTTCTTCGGCAAACTTGAGCGTACGCGGCCGCCAACCTCTAAGCGCAGCCAGAGCCCGCAGGCGCAAGAAGCCTGACAGCCTTGTGCTGCGCACTTTCAATGGCCAACTGCGGTCGCGGCGGACGCGAGCCAGCAACCATCTCCCGAAACGGGGCGGCAGCAGGCCCAGCACTTCTTCCGGCCCGGGCTTCAAGTACTCAGTCACCTCGATGATGTCGCCGGCGCGGGCACGCGCCTCGTGACTGAGGCGCTCGAGTCGCGCCCGGCGCAATTTGAGTTGGGCGACGCGGATCACATCCTCAACGCTCATGCGCAAGGCAAGATGGCGCGCGAGCTCGCGAATGAAGGGTCCGTCGCCGCCACACCGGGCGAGAAAGCGGCCGACGCGCTCCAGGTAGAGCCGGGCATAGCCTTCGTCCTGATAGTCGATGAGCCGGGCCAGGGACGACTTGAGCACGCCGTGCGCTTCCATGGGAAATGCTTGCAGGGGGCCCTCGGCGAAGGCAGCGTCGCCTGGGTCTGCAGCGACCCTTGGCGGCGCCGGTGAATTCGCCGGCGGGGTGGGGTCCTGCGCCTCTTTCACGCTGGCCAAGCCAGCCGCAAAGCCCCTGAGGTTAGCGTCGACCGACTTGCCTTGCCGGCAAATTGCCTTGCGGTAATCCTCAAGCGCAATTGGCAGCACGCGCGCCTTGGCGAGCGCGCCCAACAGCACGGCGTTGAGCAGGCTATTGGCTTCAGCGGCCGCGCCCGTGTAATCGGCCATAATAAGGCGGCGGCAAGAGGTCCGGGCGAGCTCGCTGAGGCGGTCCGGGTCCAGGCGGCCATCCGTCATGGCTGCTTTTTCGTCGACGGTGAACACGCGCGCGCACGAGGTAATGAGGGTTGTGCGCTCGGGTGTAACGAACCCAGCTTGGATCGCGCGTGCCGCCTCCAAGAGTTCGCTCGCAACCATCACATCGACTTCGCCCGGTGCCGCGTTCAAAGCCAGCACGGGGCGCCGTTCCGCGACCGCATGGTGCCGTGCCGCGCCGGGCACGATTTCTAGATAGTAGGTGGTTGCGCCCGTGCGCTGCGCCACCCCCGGAATAAAGGTTCCCTGCACGTAGTGGCCGCTGGCGATAGCGGCATCGTGCAGCCAGGAGGCCAAGACGTGCCCACCCTCGCCGCCGAGGGCAGCCAGCAGCAGCGTGATGGGCCGGGCCTCGGGCATGGAGAGCTCACTCGGCGGCCAGCGCGGCGGCAGGCGGTCGGCTTACCCGCGGCCCCATACGAGCCGCGAAACGGGCGAAGATGCGCGAGCGCAGCCGGTCCCACCAGCTTGGGTTTTGGATGATATCGATCTGCGCGAAGGATGGGCACAGTTGCGCCGCATGCGCGACCTCACCGCAAAGGCCACAGCCAACGCAGTCATTGTTGACGTGTGCCACGGGATCGGTACGCAAAGGATCCTCGTTGGCTTTGACCGTCAGCGAAGGGCAGCCGGAGAGGCGGATGCAGGAATGATCACCCGTGCAGATCTCGGGGTCGATCCAAAAACGCGTGCGTACCACCCGCTTGCCCGCGCCCAGCAACCGGGCCAACTGCGGCCGCAGCCGGCGTTGACGCGCCAGCTGGCACTCGCCATCGGCGATAATGACCTTGAGACCCTTCTGCTTGCTGCGCATGGCGTCGCGCAAAGTCTCCAGCACCGACGCGACGCGGTAGGTGTGGACGCGCTTGATCCAGGCAACGCCCATGCTCTTCAGCGTTGCTTCGATGTCGAGGCCCTTGCCACGGCCGTCCTGCGCCCGGCGGCTCGACAGAATGTCCTGCTGGCCCGTGGCGCTGGCGTAGCCGTTATTCATCACCACCAGAACGCTGTCGTCGTTGTTGAACACCGCACCAGCGACGCCGGTCAACAGCCCGTTGTGCCAGAAGCCACCGTCACCCATGACGCTGATCGGACGCTCGAGCTGCGTGCCCGACACGGCGGCGGCCGACGCGAGCGACATGCCGTAGCCAAGGATTGAGTTGCCCTGGCTGAAGGGAGCAAAGGTCGCAAAAGCATGGCAGCCGATATCGGCGGCGACGTGCACGGGTCCCAGCTCCTGCTTCAAGAGCTTCATGGCCGAGAAGACCGGGCGCTCCGGGCAGCCGGTGCAGAACGTCGGCGGGCGCGCAGGTAAGGTCGCGCCGAGCCGGCGGTCGACCTCGGCCCGCCGCGCCTCGACCGCGGCGAGCCAATGCTGCAGGTTGGGGGCGGCGTGGCCATGACCGCGCAGAAATTTTGCCAATCCTGCGCCGACGACGGCCGGCGTATATTCGCCCGCCATTGGCAGCAGGTCTTTGCCATGCACCCTGGTGCTGAGCTCCGCCTTGCGCAGAATCTGGCCGACCGCCTGCTCGATAAAATCGGGGCCGCCTTCCTCGACAACGAGCACGGCCTTCTTGCCCGCGCAGAAGCGGGTGATCTCTTCGGGCACCAGCGGGTGCACCACATTCAGTACTAACAAAGGCAGCGCTGCGTTGCCGTAGAGGTCACTGAGGCCGGCAAGCTCGAGGCGACTATTCAGCACATTGAACAGGCCACCCTGCACGATGATGCCAATTTCGCCTGCGCTAGGACCCATGCGCTCGTTCAGGCCGCGCTCGAGAATGTACTGCTGTGCCGCCGGTAAGCGACGCGCCACCTTATCGGCTTCCTGTTTAAAGGTGACGGGCGGGTGGCTCAGCCGATCGTATTTGAAAGGGGCAGGGGAAAGTCGGTGCCTCGTTGAGTAGCTGGCCGCCACGTTGGTCTTGGCAGGAAAGCTGCCGTACACATGGCAGGCGCGAATACGCAGCTCGAGGATCACCGGCGTATTGGAAGCTTCCGAGAGCTTGAAGCCCTCCTCGACCGCGCGCACGAGGACCGGCAGGTCAGGGCGCGGATCAATCAGCCAGAGCGACGACTTGAGCGCCATGGCATGTGTTCGCTCCTGGATCACACTGGCGCCTTCGCCATAGTCTTCGCCGACAATAATCAGCGCGCCACCGACGACGCCTGGCGAGGCGAGGTTGGAGAGGGCGTCGGCCGCCACATTGGTGCCGACGATCGATTTCCAGGTAACCGCGCCGCGCAATGGATAGTTAATGGAGGCGCCGAGCATGGCCGCCGCTGCCGCCTCGTTGGTGCACGTTTCCAGGTGTATGCCAAGTTCATCGAGCAGCTTTTCGGCCTCAACGAGCACATCAAGCAGATGGCTCACCGGTGCGCCCTGATAGCCGCCGACATAGGCTACCCCCGACTGCAACAAGGCCTTGGTGACGGCCAGGATGCCTTCACCGTAAAAGGTGTCGCCCTCGCGCAACCGAAGGCTGGCGATTTCCCGCTGAAATGAGACCTCGGCCATGCCGACCTCACCCGAGCTCGGTGTGGAGCTTGCGCAGCAACTGAAGCAAGCGCCCCCGGTCGCGCGCACCGATGATGCGATCGAGGTTCTGCTCGTGCCGGCTTGCACACGCCGTCAAGCGCGCGAGCAGCTGATGACCAGCCGGCGTGAGCGCCAGCTGATAGCTACGGCGATCGCGCTTCAAGCGACCGCGGGTGATCAGGCCGCGGCGCTTGAGATCATTCAACGCCGGCGTCAACGTTGACTTATCGCTGCCGTGCGCGCGGCTGAGCGCGGTCTGGCTGATGCCGGGATTGCGCCCGATCAACAGCAGCAGGGCGAAACGCCCCGGACTGAGATCGATCTCCTGGGCTTCATTGGCAAATGCCTGGAACGAGGCGATCTGCGCCAGGCGCAAATGAAAACCCAGCCAACCCGCGAGCGGGCCATAGTCAATGCCCGTCACGGGCTCCTTCCGCTTTCGCCCGCCGTCCCGCGCGCGCAAGACTTGCGCAACGGGCGCCGTTTCATCAAGCTGGACCATGCATCGTTCTCCTGGCGGCACTGCTGTTAGGCCAAGACGCCGGCTGCGTGCACAGCGCGCGCTATCGCGTTGCTCGCAAGATAGTTTTAGCTCCGACTATTCTCCTTTACAACCGTCAGCACCTAGGGCTGAATGCCGGCGAGAACGAGCGCCGACCAGCAACGATGCCGGCGCAGTTTTTGGGTAGGCGGAGGAACGAACGAGGAAAACATGCGCACGTGCGCGTTGCCCGCGGTTTTCGTGGCGTTCGCCCTGGCGAGCTCAAGCCCGGCGCCGCCGGCGCCTGCCCAGACAAGACCTTCGAATTGAAGCTGTCGCACTGGGGGCCACCGTCCCATCCACTGCAGAAGGCACGCGAGGAATGGGAGGCATCCGTCAGAAGGCCTCTCCCGGGACCCTCAAGTCCAAGGTCTTTGCGGCGCAGCCGCTCGGCAAGGCCTTCGACCATTATGACATGGCGCGCATCGTCGACCTCACCTACGGCAATCCTGGCTATCAACCGCCACGTTTTCCCAGCATTGGTGCTGGCAAATTGCCATTTCTGGTCGGCAACGAGGGCGGTTCGCAGGCGCTCGATGCCGGGCACCGCAATGACGCGGACAGCGCAATGAAGGACGTGACGTCCTGCCTCGCCTGCATGCACGATCCCGGAACCTTTCAGGCGCACGACCGTGCAGCCGAGCGCGCCCGAGGTGCGCGACAGCATCGAAAAAGACGTGGCCGATGCGGTGACCTTGCCGTGGGGGCGATCCCCCTGTTGGCAGCGACAACGTGGCTCAGTCGTGAACTCATAACAGGCGAAGCCGCGACAGCGAGTTGGAGGACATACCCAATGCGGTTCTCAATCCTGGGCTGGATCTAACGATCGTGGATGTCGATCGCGATGATGACCGCGATCTCGCCGAGGCAGACGCGGTTCGCATCCGCCCCGGCCAGATCGCCCTTGGCGCGGCACTGGCGCTTGTGAGGCTCTTCAGGTGGTCGCGCAGGCGGCGGGGCAGTACGGGACGGCTTCCCGGTTCAGTTCTGTCCGAGCTGTTGCGCAATAAACACGGGTTCAGACGGAAAGTTGGCGCGTGCCATGGTGGAATAAATGATCAAGCCCTGGATTTTCGAGTTCCTGTATGCGCCGGGCGCCCTGGGAGAGGAGGTCGGGGCGCAAACCGCCAGCGCGGTATTCGATGCGGGCGTCGCCCTTTGGCAGCGCCTCGAAAGGCTCGGGTTCGAAGGCATCTTCTTCAGCGAGCATCATTTCGGCCTGTCCTATAGCCCGTCTCCCAACCTACTGATCGCCGCCATTGCGCGCTCCACCGGACGGCTGCGGCTCGGCACCATGGGCATGGTGCTGCCGCTCTACCAGCCGTGGCGCATCCTGGAGGAGGTCGGCATGCTCGATCATCTGACGGGCGGGCGGCTCGAGATCGGGTGTGCCAGCGGTGTGCCACAGGAGCTGATCCAGATCGGTATTGCGGCGGAAGAGAACCGCGAGCGCTTCAACGAAGCGCTGGCGATCCTGGACGCATGGCTCGATCAGCCGGTGATCTCGCATCACGGGCGCTACTGGAACTTCGACAACCTGCGCGTTGTGCCGCGCCCCCTGCAGCAGCCTTCGCCACCCAAGTGGACGACGGTGGTGAGCACGGCTTCGGCTGGCAAGTCCGCCGCGCGCCGATCCAAGATCTGCACGGCCTTCGAGTCCGTGGTGCGCATCAAGGAGATCTTCGATGCGTACCGCGGCGAGGCCGATCGGCTCGGCATGATCTGCGGCCCGGAGCAGCTCGCCATCCGCCGCAACATCTCGATTGCTTCGACCGAGGCGGAAGCGCGAGAGAGTTCGAAAATTGCAATGGAGATGGTCCACAAGGTGCTCGCGGGCGACCATCGCGTGCGCCCCGATGCTTCCTCGCTGCTGGACGCACCCAAGTCCGGTTCCGGATTCTCGGTGCACGAGGACGAGTTCATCGCCGGCACGCCAGCTCAGGTGGCCGAGCAAATCATCGCGCAATGCCGCGCCTGCGGCGCCGGCCATATCCTCGCAATCCTGGGACGCGCGGTCGACCAGCACCGAATCCGGGCGGTCGAGTTGTTCGGCGATCAGGTGATCCCGGTCCTGCGCCGCGCGGAGGTCGCTTAGGAAAGAGGGTCTTACGGACGCGGCGGTGCACGGCGCGCCCGGTTCGATTACAGTTGGCAGCGGGAGAAAACGAGCCAAGGGGCGCAAGGGTGCAGGAGCACGACGCCGGCAGTGGCGGTTCGCAGATCGTCGTCCAAGGTGTGAACCACCTCTACCGCCCGCCCAAGGGCCGGCCGGTGCTGGCCCTGGAGGATGTCTCGATCGAGGTGCGGCCGCGCGAGTTCCTGGCCCTGCTCGGACCGTCCGGCTGCGGCAAGTCGACCCTGCTCTACCTGATCGGCGGGTTCTTGCCGATCGAAACCGGCAGCATTCTGCTCGATCGTGCGCCCATCGGCGGTCCCGGCCCGGATCGTGGCATCGTGTTCCAGCATTTCGCGCTGTTTCCGTGGAAGACCGTTCGCGCCAACGTGCTCTATGGCCTCGAGAAGATGGGCCTGCCGCGCAAGGAGCGGGAGCAGCGGGCGCAGGGCTTCATCGACCTGGTCGGGCTCACCGGCTTCGAGGACAGCTACCCATCGCAGCTCTCCGGCGGCATGAAGCAGCGCACCGCGATCGCCCGAACGCTGGCCATCGACCCCAAGATCCTCCTGATGGACGAACCGTTCGGCGCCCTCGACGCCCAGACCCGCCACCTGATGCAGATCGAGCTCTTGGGCATCTGGCGCCGCAGCCCCAAAACGGTAATCTTCGTCACCCATGACGTGCAGGAGGCAGTCTATCTCGCCGACCGTGTGGCGGTGATGACAGCGCGCCCCGGCCGCATCAAGACCATTGTCGATGTTGCACTCGACAAGGGTGACCCGGGCATCGCCAAGTCCAAGGCCTTCATCGACGCCGTGGACGCGGTCTGGGGCCTCGTCCGCGACGAGGCTATCAAGGCGCAGGGGGCACGCGTCTCGCCGTGAGCGTTCTCCTCCGTTATCTACCGCTTATACTGTTGGCCGCGTGCTGGGAACTAGCGGCGCGGCTGGGCCTGGTCTCGCAGCTGGCCCTGCCGCCGCTCAGCCAGGTGACGCTCGCTTGGATCGAGATGCTCAGGAGCGGCGAGCTTCTCGTCAACGGCGCCGCCTCGCTGTGGCGCGCGGGCGCCGGCCTGGCGCTGGCGATTGCCGTTGGCGCCGCCCTCGGCATCGCCATGGCATGGTGGCGGCCCGTCAACGCCGCGCTCGGGCCTCTGGTGGAGATGTTCTATCCCATGCCCAAGTCGGCGCTGATCCCGGTCACGGTACTGTGGCTCGGCTTCGGCGACGGCTCCAAGATCCTGCTCATCTTCCTGGGCTGCATGCTGCCCGTGACACTCGGTGCCTTCAATGGCGCCCGTGGCAGCGACCAGGCGCTGGTCTGGTCGGCGCGCGGCATGGGTGCCAGCCGCCTTGTCATGCTCTGGGACGTGGTGGTGCCGAGCGCGCTGCCGGAGATGCTCAACGGCATCCGCACCGCCCTGGCGCTCGCCTTCATCCTGCTGGTCAGCGCCGAGCTGATCGTGGCGCGAGAGGGGCTCGGCTACCTGATCGGATATCTTGGCGCGAACGGCACCTACGATGCCATGTTTGCGGTGGTGCTGACCGTTGCGTTTCTCGGTTTTGCCGCCGACCGCGCCTATCAAGCCCTCGTGCACAGGCTGCTGGTATGGCGCGAGTAGTCGGCATCGATACGAAGACGAGGCGGCACGAGTCGCAGGCTTTAATCACCTTCGGCTGGGCCCTGGCCCGCGCACTGCCCATCATAGCGCTGGCCCTCTGTTGGGAGGCTCTGGCGGCCAGTGGTGTAGTCACCCCCTTCCAGTTGCCGCGGTTCAGTGCAGTGCTCGCTCGCATCTGGACCGACGCTGTCGCCGGCGATCTCGCCCTCAATGTGGCGCTGACACTCTATCGGGCCCTTGTCGGCTTTACCATTGCAGCGGTCGCGGGCGTCATTCTCGGCATGAGCATGTCGCGCAGCGTCGCGGTGCGCTGGCTGTTCGATCCAATCGTGTCTGTCGGCTTTCCCATGCCGAAGATCGCCTTCCTCCCCGTCATGATGCTCTGGCTCGGCGTCTATGATCTCTCCAAGGTCGCGATGGTGGTCCTCGACGCCATCTTCCCGGTCGTGACGGCGACCGTAGCCGGCATCGCCGGCGTCGACCGGCACCTGCTCTGGTCCGCGCGCAACATGGGAGCCAGCGAGCGCGAGGTCGTCTGGCAGGTCCTGTTGCCCGCCGCCAGCCCGCAGATCATGACCGGCCTGCAGGTGGCCCTGCCGATTGCTCTGATCGTCGCCGTGGTGGCCGAGATGCTGATGGGCGGCTACGGCCTCGGCGGCGCCATGCTGCAAGCCTCGCGCTTCGCGGACTCGCGGGGCGTGTTCGCTGGCATCGTCGAGATCGCGGCGGTCGGCTACGCGCTCGTCAAGGCAATGGCGCTCGTGCGCCACCGCCTGTTGATCTGGCACCAAGAGGCACAGGCGCCGACCACCGTGTGACCCGCCAAGCCGTGGCGTAGAGCACAGGGCAGGTCCGATCTACTTCAGCCGCGCCGCCGCCTCCTTGACGATGGAAAGGTCCGTATGCTGGGCCACGTCCACCTTGCCGTTCACGAAGCCGAGGTCGGTCGTCATGTCGAGGTTTCTCTGCAATGCCTCCAGGTTCGGCAGCATCTGGGGGTCGCGGTAGTAGTCCTTCTCGGTGAACAACCAATCGAAGCGCTCGGCCGGCTGCTTTGTCACCTTGGCCGCGATCTCCGCCGCGGCTTTCTGGTTGGCCGGGTCGAGATACCAACGCACGATGCGGAGCGTATCCTCCATGAAGTCCACCATCGCCGCACGGTTCTTGTCGATGAACCGCTTGCGCACGGCCCATACGATCATTTCGGTCTCGCCGATGGCATCCCGCTGCTGGAACAGCGGCCGGGCGATCTTGCGCAGCTCCGGGTCGAGCGAAAACGGCAACACACCCGGGATCAGGTCAACCTTCTTCTCGGCCAGCATCGCCCGCATGGTCGGGAATGGTGTCTCCAGCACGGTGTAGTCGCGCTTGTCCTCGAGCCCGTTCTTGCGCAGCATCGCCCGCATGGCCACGTCTACGGCGCTACCAGCGGCATTGGAGGCCACCACCTTGCCCTTGAGATCCTGCGCGGTTTTGATGGGACCGTCGGCCAAGACCAGGTACTCGTGCGTGTAGCGCCCGGGCACTCCGTCCCGGAATTCGTGGGCGACGACGCGCAGATCGTCGAGACCGGCGTTCTTGATGGCGATGGCAAGTGTCGAATAGGCGAGGTTGGCAACCTCCAGCTCCCCACTCGCCAGCGCCGTCACCATCGGCGGTGTGCCGGCGAAACGCACCGGCTCTACCGCGTAAGTCTTGCCCAGGTGCTGCGCCAGCTCCTTCTTCTCCAGCATAATGGAGGCCCAGTTTGACACCGGCGCCACCCACGAGACGCGGATCTTGACGGGCTGCTGGGCATTCGCAGGCGACGTCCCGGATAAGGCGAGAGCGATACATCCGAGCAGTAAGGCGCTGAGCGCACGCATTGGTTCCTCCCGTACATACTTGCAATGGGTCCATCAGATCATGTCATTGACAAGCAACGTTGTCAGTCCCGATCGCAATGACGCCGGCATGACCGGCCTCTCGCGGCGATGGGACGATCTGTGGCCATTCGGTGGGGCGCATCTGGTTCGGCGTCAGCATCGTCATGACGGTGGAGCTCGGGCTCATTCATCGACCGGTCGGCATGAATAGCTTCGTGATCAAGAGCGATGTCGAGGACGCCAAGATCGCCACCATCTTCAACGGCTCCCCTTCATCATCACCGACATTTCTGCGCCTTCTCCTCATTGCTTGCCGGGGCTCGCCCTCCGGTTACCCTCGAAAATGTGAGGCCGATGGCCGGCTCATCTTCCCTTGTTGCACCGAAGCCTATAGGAAATAGCGCGCGGTTGAGGAGAGCGGCGATCCAAGGTCCCAGCATCAGAAAAGGCAACGCAGCACGGCGGGCGAAGTCGCGCGGGCCGGCGGCTGAGCACCAGCTCGATTTCGCCGAGCTGCCAAGTTATGTCGGCTATCAGGTGCGGCGGGCGCAGGCCGCGATCTTTGGCCAATTCGAAAACACCCTGGCGGACCTCGAGCTGACGCCCGGCTCTTTCGGGGTTCTCACCCTGATCAAGGCCAATCCAGGCATTACGCAGGTGGCCCTGGCGGCAGCGTTCGGGGTCGACAAGTCGACCATGAGCCCCGTGATTGTCCGGCTCGAAAGGCGGGGCCTGATCCGGCGGGAAGTGTTGCCCAGCGACCGGCGCTGTCATGCCCTGTTTTTCGAGCCGGCGGCCGGCGCATATTTCGCCACAGCGCGGGACAAGGTGCGCGTCTTCGAAGAGGGGCTGGCGGCACGCTTGACCAAGGCCGAACAGCGGGAGTTCGCCCGGCTACTGGCGAAGCTACAGGGCTAGCGGGCGGCGGGGCGCCGAAAGATCACTTCTGTTTTGACAAGTTCTTATTTTGTTCTTATACTGTAACCGTGCTCTCCCCGTCCGGCTCGATGCTAAACAGCTTGTTATTTTCCCGTCCTTTCAATGCCTTATCTCTCAAGCACGGCTGCTCGTTCCTGGTCTCCCAGCAAGGGACAGACCCCGCCCAGCAAGACCCCTTCGCTGGTCTCCCCAGCACCGTTCCCGTCCAGGCCTGAGGCCCTTGTCTCCCCCCACAGCCCAGCACGGTCCAGCCTTGCCAACGAGCAAAGCGGGCCGTTCCCTGCCACGGGGGACCTGGCGGCTGTGCGGACCGAGGGCAGCCGTGTTGCCCAACTTCGGCGCAAGATTGCCAAATTGGAGGCTTCTTCGGGCCGGGTTGCACCGGCCTCGCTGTCCCTCGGAGTGCCTGAAATCGACCGGCATCTGCCAAGGCATGGGCTCGCCGGTGGCGTCTTGCACGAAGTTATTGCCGCCACCCACGACGAGACACCAGCAGCCCTTGGCTTCCTGCTGGCTTTGACGTCTTTGGCGCTAACGGCCAAGCCGGGTCTTGCCGTTCTGGTCGCTTCGCAGCGAGCCTTCGACGCTTGGGGCGGACTTTATGGTCATGGTCTCGATCGGCTCGGGGTAGATCCCCGTCGGCTCATGCTGGTGGCAGTGCGCACGGACAAAGAGGCGCTTTGGGCCATTGAAGAAATACTGAGATCACGTGTTGGGCCGGTGATGGTCAATGGTGCTCTTGCGAGTTGCCCCGATCTGACGGCCAGCCGACGTCTGAACCTAGCGGCTGCCGCAATGGCCATTCCCTTGTCGCTGGCATGCGCAGAAAAGGGCAGCGGGGCCAGCGCGGCGGCAACGCGTTGGCGCACCGCCACCTTGCCGGCTTCGCGTGATCGCTTCGGTGCTCTCTTAAATCCCCGCTGGAGCGTCAGCCTTGAGCGCTGTCGCCATGGTCGACCCGGAAAGTGGTTTGTCGAGTGGAATCATGTCGCGCATCGTTTCTGTTTGGTTGAGGGCATGGCCGATCGCTCGTCTACTCAGGGCACAGGCAGCCTCCACATCGCCGGTTGATGGGCAGACACCACACCGGTTTGATCCGGCCCGACCGCTGGTGCTCGTCAGTCCTGGTAAAGGTGGGCAGCGTATCGTCTGCCTCAACAAGGCGGCACGCGCTGGCGGCTTGAACTTGGGTGAGCTCCTATCCAACGCCCGTTCCAAGGTCCTCGATCTGCAGGTGTGTGATGCCGATCCGGCCGCCGATGCGGAGGCCCTGCGCAAGCTTGCCCTCTGGGCCATGCAGTATGCGCCTCTCGTGACGGTTTGGGACGAAGCCAGCAGCGCCGACGGCTTGTTCTTGGACATTACCGGGGCTGCGCATCTCTTCGGTGGTGAGGAGCGTCTGCTTGCCGACCTGCAGCACCGGTTGCGCGATTTTGGGCTTTACCCGCGCCTCGCCATTGCTGGCACCGCGGGCGCGGCCTGGGCCCTTACCCGTCACGGTAAACGCAATGGCATGATCATTCCTACGGGAGCAGAGCGGGAAGGACTAGAGCACCTTCCCCTGGCTGCTCTACGACTTCCTGAAGAGGTCTTAGCCGTCCTGCGACGACTTGGCTTTCGCCGCAGCGGCGAGCTCATCGATCAGCCGCGCGCCCCGTTCGGCGCGCGTTTCGATGCCAGACTGCTGTCTCGGCTCGATCAGGCCTTAGGCCGCGCACCCGAGCCGCTCGTTCCGGTTGTACCACCGGGCATTTACCGAGCAGAGGCCCGATTCCTCGAACCCATTTTACATCAAGAGCAGGTGCTCGAGGCGGCCCGGCACCTGCTTGAGAGGCTCGTGCAGGATCTTGCCCGCGATGCCGTTGGCGTGCGCCTCCTTAGATTATTGTTGTTCAAGCCGAATGGCGCAGCTGTCGCGCTCAATTTGGGCCTGGCAGCGCCCAGTCGGGATGCCCCCCACATTGCCCAGCTGATCGGCTTACGGCTTTTTCGCCTGCACAATGAGTTCGAAACAGACTTCGGTTTCGAAGCCGTGGCCCTTCATGTCCTGAGCGCCGAGGATATGCCTGACCAGCAAACCCGGCTTGCGATTGGGGGGCACAATACCGAACCGGAGGAACTTGCCCGCCTGATCGACCGGCTGCAGCACCGTCTGGGGGCTGGTGCTGTCCGGCAGCTGATCGCACAGCAAAGTCATATCCCTGAACGGGCGGTTCGGCACGTGAAAGGCTTCGCCCCCAAGCAGGCTTTCGCCAACGCTTCGCCAGCGCGTCACCGGCCTAAGGATAGACAACGCGCAGGCAAATCTTCGCCGCGATGCCTCGAGGCGACATGTTCTCTGCCATGGGCTCTGAATGGCCCCGCTGGCGCGCGTCCCCTCCTGCTGCTGCCCCGTCCCGAAGCCGCCGATGTGGTGGCGCTTGTGCCGGAGGGACCACCTCGGCAGTTCCGTTGGCGCGGCATACGGCATCAGGTTGCCAATTCAGATGGTCCAGAACGCATCTCGCCTGAGTGGTGGCGCCGGACGGGAGAGGTAACCCGCGACTATTACGTGGTGGAGGATACGAGCGGCCGACGCTTTTGGCTGTTTCGTGCAGGCCTTTACGACCGCGAGTCCGATAGGCCGCAATGGTTTGTACACGGGGTGTTCGCATGAAGGGCAGCCTCTCTCCTGCGCCCTCAGCCGGCCTGCACAGGAGGTTTGAGGCCAGCTTCGACAGAGTTTTAATGCCGCCAAGCCGACCTACCACACGAAAGCAATGAGAAATTATGGCTGCTTTTGCTGAGCTGATCGCCGCCAGCAATTTTTCTTTTCTGCGCGGTGCCTCGCATCCACACGAGATGGTGGGGCAAGCGGCCCAGCTGGGGCTTGCCGCCATCGGCATTGCCGATCGCAATACACTGGCCGGGGTCGTAAGAGCGCACCAGGCGGCGAAAGAATTAGGTATTCGCCTCCTCGTTGGCGCACGGCTTGTGACCACCGATGGCTTCGAGGCAGTCTGCTATCCGAGCGATCGCTCGGCCTATGGCCGGCTCTGCCGATTGCTCACAAGCGGTAATCGGCGCGCTATAAAAGGCGAGTGTCACTTTACGTTTCAGGAAATGCTGGCCGAAAGCGAGGGTCAGCTCTTTATCGTTGTTCCACCCCGGACCATAAATGCGACTTTTGCCGATCGCTTGTCGGTGCTCGCGAACGCCAGCCCTGGCCGATGTTATCTCGCAGCCAGCTTCGCCTATCATGGCGATGAGCCGCGTCGATTTGGTGCCTTGGCCGAGCTGGCGGCGAAGGCACGCACCCCGCTGCTCGCTAGCACCGATGCGCTTTACCACCATCCGAGCCGCCGCGCGCTCGCCGATGTGCTCGGCTGCATCCGTGAGAAATGTACGATTATGCAGGCGGGTTATGCCCTGGAGGCCAACGCAGAACGGCACTTGAAGTGCGCCGCCGAAATGATTCGAATGTTTGCACGCTATCCCGAGGCCATTGCCCGCACGACCGAGCTTGTGCAACGGATTACGTTCAACCTCGAACAGCTGCGCTATGAATATCCGCAGGAGCCGGTCCCACCCGGCCAAAAGCCGCAGACCTATCTCGAGGCGCTGACGGCACGACATGCGAGACTGCGCTTCCCGCATGGCGTGCCCGCGAAAGTGCAAGCCCTGATCGATAAAGAACTCAAGCTCATCGCCCGGCTCGACTACGCGCGTTATTTCCTCACCGTCTACGATATCGTCCGCTACGCTCGCGAGCTGGAAAAGCCGATCCTGTGCCAGGGTCGCGGCTCAGCCGCAAACAGCGCCGTATGTTATTGCCTCGGCATTACCTCGGTTAACCCCACCCAGATTGATCTTTTGTTCGAACGGTTCATTTCTGCCGATCGTCGCGAGCCTCCCGACATCGACGTAGATTTCGAGCACGAGCGGCGTGAGGAAGTGATTCAGTACCTCTATAAACGCTATGGTCGCGAGCGCGCCGCCATCTGCGCCACCGTCATTCATTACCGCCCGCGCATGGCGATCCGCGAAGTCGGCAAGGCCATGGGTCTCAAGGAAGACGTGACGGCGAGCCTTGCCGGCCTGATCTGGGGCGAGGGTGACGGCGAGATCCCCGACGAACACATCATCGAGGCGGGCCTCGATCCTGCCAATCCAGACATCCAACAGGCCATCGGCCTCGCCCGCACCTTGCTCGGTTTTCCTCGCCATCTCTCCCAGCACGTCGGTGGTTTCGTGCTAACGCGTGAACGTCTCGATGAAACCGTGCCAATCCACAATGGCGCCATGCAGGACAGAACCTTTCTCGAATGGGACAAGGACGACATCGACGCGCTTGGCATGCTGAAAGTGGATGTATTGGCGCTTGGCATGCTCACCTGCATCCGCAAGGCCTTTGACCTCATCGCCCTCAATTACGACAAGGTTTACACGCTCGCCAATGTACCGCGCGAGGATCCTCGCGTTTACGACATGCTGGGGCGCGCCGATTCGGTGGGCGTATTCCAGGTCGAAAGTCGTGCGCAAATGTCGATGCTGCCGCGCTTGAAGCCGATCTGCTTCTACGATCTCGTCATTGAGGTGGCGATCGTGCGCCCTGGACCCATCCAGGGCGACATGGTGCATCCTTACCTACGCCGTCGCGACAAGCTCGAGCCGGTCACCTATCCCTCCGAGGCTCTGAAGGCGGTGCTGCAGAAAACCTTGGGCGTGCCGTTGTTCCAGGAACAGGCCATGCAGATCGCCATTGTGGCCGCGGGCTTCACCCCGGATGAAGCCGATAAGCTGCGCCGCGCCATGGCTACCTTCCGCCACGTTGGGACCATTCACACATTCCGCGAGAAATTCATCGCCGGCATGGTTCGCAACGGATATCTGCAGGAATTTGCCGAACGCTGCTTCAGCCAGATCGAGGGTTTTGGTGAATACGGATTTCCCGAGAGCCATGCCGCCAGCTTCGCCCACCTCGTCTACGTCTCCTCTTGGCTCAAATGCCATTACCCCGAGGCCTTCTGTGCAGCGATTCTGAACAGCCAACCCATGGGTTTCTACCAGCCGGCGCAGCTCGTGCGCGATGCGCGCGAGCATAACGTTAAAGTTTATCAGCCTGACATCAATCTGAGCGACTGGGACTGCACGCTCGAACCTGCTTCCCCCCGCCCCAGCTCAGAAGTTGATAACGCCGCTGACTTCATTTTCTCGGCCGCCAACAAGACCAAGACAATATCGGACAATACCGCGCGCTGTGCTGTTCGGCTCGGGTTACGCCTGATCAGCGGGCTGGCAGAGGAGGCGACGCGAACGACGATCTTGGCACCTCGCGGCGGTGGCTTTGCCGATGTCTTTTCGCTCTGGATGCGTACCGGGGCCTCCTTAAGCGCACTGGAGCGGCTAGCCAATGCCGACGCATTTCGCTCAATCGGCCTCGACCGACGTGCAGCCCTGTGGGCTGTGAAGGGCCTCGCGGGAGGTGCGCTCAGCGCAAGGCCAAAACGCAGGGCATGCATTACTGAAACGTTGCTGACGCAGGGCAAGACGGGTGATCTGTTCGCCGAGGCCACCGTTGCGCTACCCTCCATCAGCTTGGGTGAGCACGTGGTGGAAGACTACGCCGCCATCAGCCTATCGTTGAAGGCGCACCCCGTTGCCTTCTTCCGCCAGCAGCTCGCCAGCCGCGGCATCCTTACCAGCGCCGAGCATTGGGACGAGCGGCTCGCCGGCCGGCGCGCCGCAGTGGCCGGCCTGGTGCTGGTCCGCCAACGCCCGGGTACCGCCAAAGGTGTCATCTTCCTCACGCTCGAGGACGAGACCGGTATCGTCAACGTGGTGGTATGGCCCAAGGTGTTTGCCAAGAACCGGCGGATCGTGATGTCGGCGCAGTTTTTGGAGGTGCACGGCCGTATCGAACGGGAGGGCTTGGTCATCCACCTTGTTGCCGAGCGGTTTGTGGACCGTTCAGATCAGTTGCGCTCTCTTGCTGAGGGCACTGCCGGCATGCCCGCAACCGCCAAACAGGTCCGCGAAGGCTCTTGGAAGCCGCCCAAGAGCCGCGATTTCCATTGACTGTTGGAGCTCGAAAGCACCCGCGGCGACCGGTTCCGGCGCGCCCTGAAACCTCACTTCCCTCTTGATCATCGCGGCAACCTCTGCTGGAAAACGCCCCGGGGCGTGTATGTCTTGGAGCCTGCTGGCCCGAACGTACAGGTGGGAGGAACGCATCATGGCCGAACCTATCATCACTTGTGTCGAGGACTTGCGCGTACTTGCCCAGCGGCGCGTGCCGAAGATGTTCTACGACTACGCCGACTCCGGCGCTTGGAGCGAGAGCACCTACCGCGCCAACGAAACCGACTTTAAACGCATTCACTTGCGTCAACGTGTTGCCGTCGACATGTCGAACCGCACGCTGGCCACCAGCATGATCGGCCAGCCGGTCTCCATGCCAGTGGCGCTTGCGCCCGTCGGCCTCACAGGCATGCAGCATGCCGATGGAGAAGTGTTGGCCGCGCGGGCGGCCGCGGCGGCGGGCGTTCCCTTTACCCTCTCAACCATGAGCATCTGTTCCATCGAAGACGTGGCCGAAAGCGTCGACAAGCCGTTCTGGTTCCAGCTCTACGTCATGCGTGACCGCGACTTTATCGACCGCCTCATCGGTCGCGCCAAAGCGGCGCGATGCTCCGCTCTGGTATTGACCCTCGATTTGCAAATTCTCGGGCAGCGCCACAAGGACGTGAAGAATGGCCTTACCGCCCCGCCGAAGATGACGCTGGCCAACATCATCGATATCGCCGGCAAACCGCGCTGGTGGCTGGGCATGCTGGGCACCAAGCGACGTACGTTCCGCAACATTGTCGGCCACGCCCCGGGCGTCAAAGACACGAGCGCACTGTCCGCTTGGACCGCCGAGCAGTTCGACCCAAGCCTCACTTGGGACGATGTCAAGCGCATCAAGGAGCGTTGGGGCGGCAAGCTCATCCTGAAAGGCATTCTCGACGCCGAAGACGCCGAGCTTGCCGTCGCCAGCGGCGCCGACGCCATCATCGTCTCCAACCATGGCGGCAGGCAGCTCGACGGTGCACCCTCCTCCATCTCGGCCTTGCCCGCCATCGCCCGCGCCGTGGGGAGCCGGATTGAGGTTCTGATGGATGGGGGAATACGGTCCGGACAAGACGTCATCAAAGCCCTGGCACTGGGCGCTAAGGGCGTCTTCATTGGCCGCGCATACATCTATGGCCTTGGTGCCCTCGGCGAGACCGGGGTTGCCAAGACCTTGGAAATTATTCGCCAGGAACTCGATATCACCATGGCGCTGTGCGGCCTGCGCGACGTGCAGCAGGTGAGCGCCGAGATCCTGGTGAAAGCGAACAGCTGAACCAGCCATCTTTGCCGCCTCGCATGCGCTCTACCGCTCGTGCCGCATTGCCAGTAAGCTTGGCGCAAAGCGCGTAGGGACGTCGGGCATGCGCATCAGAAGCTCGCAGGATTTTGCAGCCGGCCTGCTGTTGCTGGCATTTGGTGTGGCTGGCCTCTGGATCGGTGCCGACTATCCGATGGGAACGGCGCAGCGGCCCGGTACGGGAGTGCTGCCGATGATCTTGAGTTGGTGCCTGATCGGAACCGGCGTGCTTCTCTGGATCAAGACGGCCGTTGCAGGCAGCGCACGCCTCACGCCCTGGGCCTGGCGCCCTGCCATCCTGGTCAGCCTCGCCACAGTGGCGTTTGCGCTGCTGGTCGACCGCTTGGGCCTGGTGGGGACCATGATCGTGTCGATGACGCTGACAGCCCTCGGCACGCCGGATACGCGCTGGCGCGAGTACCTCGTGTTCGCGCTCCTCATGCTCGCGCTTGGCGTCGGGTTGTTCATCTACGCGCTTGGCATGCCCATCCCGGCCCTGCCCGCGGGGTCCCAATGGAACTAGCGGGGCTGCTCGCAAACCTCGGGCTCGGCTTCTCGGTGGCCGTGTCGCTGCAGAACCTACTGTGGTGCCTGGCCGGGGCCGTCATCGGTACCTGCATCGGCGTGCTGCCAGGGGTTGGCCCGGTCGCCACCATGGCGCTGCTGCTGCCCGTTACCTACCTGCTGCCGGCCGAGGGCGCGCTTATTATGCTGGCCGGCATCTATTACGGCGCACAATACGGCGGTTCCACCACCGCCATCCTGGTCAACCTGCCGGGCGAATCGAGCTCGGTCGTCACCACCCTTGACGGTTACCAGATGGCGCGCCAGGGCCGCGCCGGTCCGGCGCTCGCGATTGCGGCGCTCGGCTCGTTCTTCGCCGGCTGCGTGGCCACGGTTGCCATCGCGCTCGCGGCGCCCCCGCTGACGCGCCTGGCCCAGCAGTTCACCCCGCCCGACTATTTTTCGCTGATGACGCTCGGTCTCGTGTTCGCCATCGTGCTGGCGCGCGGTTCGGTGCTCAAAGCGTTCGGCATGGTGTTTCTTGGCATGCTGCTGGGACTGATCGGTACCGATGTCAACACCGGCAACCTGCGCTATACCTTCGGCATCAGCGACCTGTTCGATGGTATCGGCTTTGTCCCCCTCGCCATGGGCGTGTTCGGCGTGGCCGAGATCATTGCCAACCTCACCAATCCCGAGCGAGGGGAACTCGCCAGTTCCAAGGTCAGCGGCCTGCTGCCCACCCGCGAGGACGTGAAGCGCTCGATCGCGCCGATCGTGCGGGGCACCGTGCTCGGTGGACTGCTCGGCATACTTCCCGGCGGCGGCGCGATCCTCGCCTCGTTCTCGGCCTACACGCTGGAAAAGAAGGTCTCGCGTACGCCGGAAAAGTTTGGCACCGGCATGATCGAGGGGGTCGCGGCTCCCGAGAGCGCCAACAATGCGGCGGCGCAGACCTCCTTCATACCGATGCTCACTCTCGGTATCCCGTCCAATGCCGTGATGGCCATGATGATCGGCGGCATGATGATCCATGGCATCGTGCCTGGCCCGCAGGTCATGGAACAAAGGCCTGGCTTATTTTGGGGCATGATCGTCAGCATGTGGTTCGGCAACCTGATGCTGATCGTGCTCAACCTGCCGTTGATCGGCATTTGGGTCCGGTTGCTGCTGGTCCCCTATCGTCTCTTGGCGATCGCCATCCTGTTCTTCTGCTCAATTGGCGTCTACAGCCTCAACAACTCGGCCAATGAAGTCCTGATGATCGCCGTCTTCGGTCTGTTCGGCTACCTCTTGATGAAGCTCGACTTCGAACCAGCGCCACTGCTGCTCGGCTTCCTTCTCGGCCCGATGATGGAGGTCTACATGCGACGCACCATGCTGCTGTCGCGCGGCGATCCTTGGGTCTTCTTGCAGCGACCCTTGTCGCTGTGCTTCCTTGTGCTGGCGGCGCTGCTGCTTGTGTTTGTCGTCCTGCCCAACGTACGCCAGGCGCGGGAGGCGGCATTCCGGGAGTAGATTTGACGCTTCCCGCATTGCCACGCGCGCGGCATGCTGCCAAAAGCCTAGCCCTCAAAAACCTATGGAGGAAAGCCGAGAATGCGTCGTCGCGAATTTCTCGCTGTGGCCGGTGCGGCCGTGGCGGCTCCGTTGGCCGGTCGGGCCTCGGCCCAGGTCCAGAACTGGCCCGACAAGCCCGTCAAGCTGATCCTGCCCTATGCTCCCGGTGGGGGCACCGACCTGATCGGGCGTCCCTGGGCGGAGAAGCTTGGCCAAAGCTTTGGTCAGCAGTTCATCATCGAGAACCGCGGTGGCGCCAGCGGCATAATTGGCACGGAGGCCGCGTCCAAGGCCGCACCCGACGGCTATACCTTGCTACTCACACCAAACGCGACGTTGTCCGTGCTGCCGAGCCTGCGCAAGACACCCTATGATCCCAAGAGCTTCTTGCCCGTGGCCCGCGTTGGCGATTTCGTCACGGGCTTTTCCATGCACCCGGCGGTCGGACCCAAGACCTTCCAAGCGATGATCGCCTACGCCAAGGCCAATCCCGGCAAGCTCTCCTACGGATCGGCGGGCCTCGGTACCGCGACGCACTTGCGCATCGAAATGCTGAAGTATCGAGCCGGTATCGACATCCTGCACGTGCCTTACCGTGGCAGCGCCGATGCGCTCAACGATCATCTCCCCAACACCGTGCAGATGATGAACGAGATCAACACCATCCCCCACGTCAAAGCCGGCAAGCTCTTGCTCCTCAACATCAATAACAGCGCACGTCACCCGGATTTCCCAGACGTACCCACGCTGAGCGAATGTGGCTATCCCAATTCGGACGTCCCGATCTGGTATGCACTCTATGCGCCCGCCGGCACGCCCAAGCCGATCATCGCCAAACTGAACGCCAAGATCGTGGAGCTTGCCAGCACCGAGGAGATGCGTGATCGCATGCGGTCAATCAATACCGTCGTTCCGACGCAAACGCCCGAGGAAATGCTGGCCTATCTCGAGGAAGACACCGCCCGCAACGTCGAGCTCATCAAAGCCACAGACATGAAGTTGGAGTAGCGATCGCCCCGTTTCTTACTTGCCCCGGTAAACCGGCGCGCGCTTCTCAACGAAGGCGGACCGGCCTTCGGCCCAATCCTCGCTGGCGAAGATGGTGTCGACCTCGGCGCGCGCCATGCCGGCGATTTCCGTTGGGCTTTTGGGCAGCGTCTGCATGACGAAACGCTTGAGGGCGCGCGAGGGCAGCGGCGCGGTGGCAGCTATTCGCGCGGCATAGTCCATTGCCGTTGGCAGCAAGTCGGCCACGGCCACGACCTTGTTGACGTAGCCGACCTCGTAGGCTCGACGCGCGTCGATCGCCTCCCCCAGCAACAGTAGTTCCATGGCAATCTTGTGCGGAATGCGCGAGGCAAGATTGCTGATGATGCCGCCGGTGAACCCAACCTTGACCTCGGGGTAGGAAAAGCGGGCAGTGTCGGCGGCGATCAAAATGTCGCACATGGTGGTGAGCACCATGCCGCCGCCCACCACCCAACCGGCAACGGCGCCGATCACCGGCTTGTCGACGGCAACGCCGACCCCAGGAATAGCGCGATACAGCGAGCTGGGCGGCGCCTTGAGATCGGCACCGGCGGTGAACGCTCGCTCGCCGGCGCCGGTCAACACGGCGACGCGATCGGCATCGGAAGCCATCAGGCGCTGCCAGGCGCCGTATAAACCCTCGACGATAGCATCATCGAGCCTGTTCATACGCTCGGGCCGGTTAATGGTGATAAGGGCAACGCCGCTCGCGGCTTGGTAGGTGACAGGAGCTTCGCTCATGCTCGTGCCTCTTGAGACTGACGCAGAGTTGGGTCAGCCTAGCAGGACCTTGCTGGCGGCGGTAAAGATTTGGGAATGCGGCAAGGACGGCGGGCGGGCCCGGAGGTTCAGGAATGACCGAGCGCAGCGAAAACTTCGGCTTTGCCCCGGCACACGATGAGCCCATCCCTTACCGGCAAAGGATACGCGAATACTATGCTGCGCTCGGCTATGGCGCGCCCTACCAATGGGCACACTATGCGGAGGTGCCGTTTCAGCGCTTGGCTAAGCCGCTCAGCGAATGCCGTGTCACGCTCCTCACCACGGCCGCACCCTTCCAGCCCGACAAGGGCGACCAGGGACCCGGCGCGCCCTACAATTCGGCCGCCAAGTTTTACGCGGTCTATTCGGGTGACACCGCCAAGGATCACGATCTGCGTATCTCTCACGTCGGCATCGATCGCCAGCATACGACGGCGGAGGATCCGGGCAGCTATTTCCCTTTGCCGCTCTTGCGCGCCGCCGCCAAGGCCGGGCGTATTGGGGCGGTTGCCCGCCGCTTTCATGGCCTGCCCACCAACCGCAGCCATCGTGTCACACTCGAGGTCGACTGTCCGGAGCTCGTCGCCCGCTGCTTGGCCGACGAAGTCGATGCCGCCCTGCTCTTGCCCAACTGTCCTGTCTGCCACCAAAGCGCAAGTCTTGCCGCGCGCGCTTTGGAGAGCGCGGGTATTGCAACGGTGGTGATGGGTTGCGCCAAGGACATCGTCGAATACGTGGGTGTGCCGCGTCTGCTGTTCTCGGATTTTCCGCTCGGCAATCCGGCGGGCCGACCGAAGGATGCAGCATCGCAGCGCGCCACGCTCGATTTTGCCCTCGATTTGCTAAGCTCGGCGGCGTTGCCGCGGACGACCGTGCAATCGCCGTTGCGATGGAGCAGCAGCCCCGATTGGAAACTCGACTTTTCCAATATCGCGCGCCTGTCCCAAGAGGAGATCGCGCGCCGCCGCGCCGAGTTCGACAAGCAGAAAGGTATTGCCCGTGGCTTGCGCGAAGACGCCGGCCTCACGCGCGATAGCCTCAAGACGCGGGCCTGACCCGGCACGGCAGCGGCAAGGAGTCGTTGACAGCCCGACGCGGCGCGGGCTCAATGGCCCAGCTTCTAAAGTGCCAGCTTCTAAGTGCCAGCTACTGAGTGCCAGCTACTAAGTGCAAGTATCCGGCGCGGCCGGCCCACCACCCTCTCGCACACCGCAACCCGGGCATTTCTTTGAGGAGACGACAATGGGAGTGAGCGCGCAACGCGTCGG
>Ga0081455_10000107_pt1 | contig 93186 bp, 95 predicted proteins | sample TabmetS3T2R1_FD_70207 | JGI IMG/M metagenome (GOLD analysis project Ga0081455, IMG submission 70207) | Tabebuia heterophylla rhizosphere microbial communities from the University of Puerto Rico - S3T2R1 | ecosystem: Host-associated > Plants > Roots > Rhizosphere ... | reverse complement strand
TTGGGCGTCGACGCGCCCCAACCCGGAGGTGGTCGGCGTCGAACTCGCGGCCGGCCCGGTCGCGGTCCCACTGGGGGTGGGTGTCGTCGTGGCGCCCGGGGTCGGGGTGGCGGTGGGCGCGGGCGTCGGCGTGCCGGCTTGCTGGTCCTGGATCTCGCGGAACGTCAACGACGCCGTCTGACCGACGACCTGAAGGACGTCCGAACGGCCCTTGCCCGGGACGGAGATGACGACGTGGTTGCCCTGCCGGACGACCTCGGCCTCGGACACGCCGAGGCCGTTGACCCGCTGCCGGATGATGTCGACCGCGGCCGAGAGCTGACCGCCACTCACCTTGTGCTGCGGGGTGAGGGTGACGGTCGTGCCGCCCTCGAGGTCCAGGCCCAGCTTCGGCGTCTTGTGACCGCTCCCGAACATCCCCGCGTAGAGCGCGGCGATCGCGAGCAGCACGACTCCGATGCGAGCGCCGGGGCGGTACGAAGGCCGGCGAGGCACGTGCGTCAGCTCCTTGGTCGTCGCATGAGGAAGCGGTGGATGGGAAACGAGCCCGTCCCGGCAAGTATCACCGAGTCACCCGGTTCTGGCTCCCGGACGGCTCGGCTCGGCTCAGCTGGAACCCGAATTCTTGTGGTCCGGTGACGAGCTGCCCTCGTCCTCGATCGTCTCGTGCGTGTCGCGGGTCGGGCCCGCCGTCGGACCGGCAGGCCGCCGGGCGCCCCCCAGACCACGGTTGCGCTGCAGCGAGGGATCGTCGCGACGCAGCACCGCCCCGGGAAGCATCTTGATGTGCACGCCCGACGCGACCTCGATCGTGATCTCTTCCGGCGCGACGTGCACGACGGTGCCCAGCATTCCGGACCGGGTCACGATCTCGGCTCCTGGCTGCATGGCCGCCTCGGCGATCTGCGTCGCACGTCGACGATTGCGGCGCGACATCGTGAAGATCATGACGATCGCCAGGAGCAGGATCAGCGGCAGCAGGAAGTCGGCGGCGCTGCTGCTCTTCTTGTCCGCCGCCACCACGACCGCGGGATGGGCCAGAACGGCCGTCACGAGTTGCACCCGGCGATGGTACGGCCCGCGGCGCAGTTCACGTCTCGAAGAGCGTCGGCGCTTCGCCCAAGCCGCCACCGGGGGGCGGGGCGATCCCGAGGTGTTCGTACGCGTGTGAGGTCGCTACGCGACCCCGCGGCGTGCGCGCCAGCAACCCCGCCCGCACCAGAAAAGGTTCACAAACTTCTTCCACTGTTTGCGCTTCCTCCCCTACGGCGAGGGCGATTGTTCCGATTCCGACGGGACCTCCGCCGAAACGCCGCACCAGCGCGTGCAAGACTGCGCGATCGATGCGGTCCAGGCCGATCTCGTCGACGTCGTAGAGCGCGAGCGCCGATCGGGCCACCTCGAAGGTGACGTGACCGGCGGCCCGGACGTCCGCGAAGTCGCGAACCCGGCGTAACAACCGCCCCGCGATTCGAGGGGTTCCGCGGGAACGCCGGGCGATCTCCTGCGCCGCGTCCGGATCGATCGCGATGTCGAGCAACCGAGCGGCCCGCTTCACGACGACCGTCAGATCCGCGGTGTCGTAGAAATCGAGGTGGGCAGTGAATCCGAATCGGTCCCGCAACGGTCCGGTCAGCAATCCGGCGCGGGTGGTCGCGGCGACCAGCGTGAACGGCGCGACGTCCATGCTGACCGACCGGGCTCCCGGGCCCTTGCCGAGCATCACGTCGACGCGGAAGTCTTCCATCGCGAGGTAGAGCAGCTCCTCGGCGGGCCGGGCGATGCGGTGGATCTCGTCGATGAACAGCACGTCGCCTTCGTGCAGATCGACCAGCATCGACGCAAGATCCCCGGCCCGCAGGATCGCCGGACCGGACGTCAGCCGTAGGCCGGCACCGAGTTCGTGAGCGACGATCATCGCGAGCGTCGTCTTGCCGAGGCCGGGCGCACCGGAGAGCAGGATGTGGTCGGGCGGCGTCCCCCGGCTCTTCGCCCCGTCGATGACCAGCCCTAGTTGCTCGCGAACGCGTTCCTGCCCGACGAACTCGGTGAGATCGTGCGGCCGGAGACCCGCCTCGGCGTCGAACTCTCCCGCCAACGCGTGGACGGCGACGAGATCTCGCCCCTCGTACTCGGCGTCGGACCCGACCGCCGGATCGACGTCGCGCCTGCTGTTCACGTCCGCCTCAGGACCGCGAGGGCCGAACGAAGGAGCGCCGCCGGATCGGACGCCGCCGCCGGACCGCCGTATTCGTCCATCGCCGCCGCGACGGCGGATTCCGCCTCTCGCGTCGAGTAGCCCAGCGCGACGAGTCCGGCCCGTACGTCGTCCGCGACGGGCGAGGCGACGGCAACCGCCGAGCGAACCTCGCCGTCACCGAGCCGTGCGGGCAGCCCGATCCGGTCCTTCAGTTCGAGAACGAGGCGCTGGGCGACCTTCCGCCCGATACCGGGCACGGTGGTCAGTGCAGCCAGGTCCTCGTCGGCGATCGCGACCCGTATGTCGTCGGGGCGCAGCACCCCGAGGACGGCCTGCGCGAGCCGGGGGCCGACTCCGGTCGCGGTCTGCAACGCCTCGAAGACGCCGCGCTCGTCCTCGGAGGCGAAGCCGTAGAGCGTCAGGCTGTCCTCCCTGACGATCAACGCGGTCGCCAACGTCGCCTGCTCACCCACGCGCAGACCGGCCAGCGTGCCGGGCGTGCAGAACACCTGCAACCCGAGACCGCCGACTGCGACGGTCGCGCTGTCCGGCGCGAGGGCCAGAACGGGGCCGTGGACCTGGGCGATCATCGAGGCATCGCCGCGGCCAACGCGTCGGCCCGACGCGCGGACACCGGGGCGCGCCAGGCGTGGCAGATCGCGAGCGCCAAAGCATCTGCCGTGTCAGCCGGTTTCGGTACTTCGGCCAGCCGCAACAGCCGGGTCACCATCAGCCCGACCTGTTCCTTACCGGCCCGACCGGAACCGGTGACCGCCGCCTTCACCTCGCTCGGCGTGTGCAGGGCGACCGGGAGACCCCGGCGCGAAGCCGCCAGGATCGCGACCGCGCCGGCCTGCGCGGTGCCCATCACGGTTCGCACGTTGTGCTGGCTGAAGACCCGCTCCACCGCCACCGCGTCGGGTCGATGCGCGTCGAGGTACTCCTCGATGCCGTGTTCGAGGAGTACGAGCCGATCACCGATGACCGTCGACGCGTCGCTGCGCACCGTCGTCGCGGCGACGTATCGAACCCGTCCGCCGCCCACGAGATCGACGACGCCGAGCCCGCAGCGAGTCAGACCGGGATCGACACCGAGGACTCGCAAGCCGCTGCGGGACGGTGGGTCGGCGAACACATGTTCGACCCTAGCCCTCTAGCAGCTCCAATCCCGCTCATCCACGGCGCGTGTCCGTCGACGAGCCTCGCGGACAGGTCACTCCACGCTCTCGTAGATCTCGTCGCTGATGTCGGCGTTGGCCCAGACGTTCTGGACGTCGTCACAGTCCTCCAGCGCGTCGATCAGCCTGAGGACCTTGCGGGCATTGTCCTCGTCGAGTTCGACGGAAACGCTTGGCAGCCAGGCGGAATCGGCCGATTCGATCTCGAACCCGGCGTCGACGACAGCCGCCCGCACCGCGCCGAGGTCGGTCGCCTCGCTGATCACCTCGAACGTCTCCCCGAGGTTGTTGACCTCCTCGGCTCCGGCATCCAGAACAGCCATCAGGACGTCGTCCTCGCTCAACCCGGCCGCCGGGACGTGCACGACGCCCTTGCGGGAGAACAGGTAGGCGACGCTTCCCGGATCGGCCATCGTGCCGCCGTTGCGGCTCATCGCGGTCCGGACCTCCATCGCGGCCCGGTTCCGGTTGTCGGTCAGGCACTCGATGAACATCGCCACGCCGTTCGGGCCGTAACCCTCGTACGTGATCGACTCCCAGTCGGCACCGCCGGCCTCGGCGCCCGAGCCCCGCTTCACGGCGCGGTCGATGTTGTCGTTCGGGACGCTCTGGCCCTTGGCTTTCGCGATCGCGTCCGCGAGCGTCGGGTTGCCGGTGGGATCGCCACCACCGGTCCGCGCCGCGACCTCGATGTTCTTGATGAGCTTCGCGAAGAGCTTGCCCCGCTTGGCGTCGACGACCGCCTTCTTGTGCTTGGTCGTCGCCCACTTCGAGTGGCCGCTCACGCAGTCCTCACCGACCGGTCTCCTTCACCATCCGCACGAAATAGCCGTGCACCCGGGCGTCGGCCGTCAGCTCGGGATGGAACGACGTCGCCAACAGCGGCCCCTGCCGCACCGCCACGATCCTACCGGCGCCGGGTGCCCCCGGGCCGACCGTCGCCAGCACCTGGACCTCGGGCCCCGCCCGCTCGACCCACGGCGCCCGGATGAACACGCCGGGTACCTGCCCGACGCCGTCCATCTCGATCTCACCCTCGAACGAGTCGACCTGCCGCCCGAACGCGTTACGCCGGACCGCGATGTCGAGGCCGCCGATCGTCTCCTGACCCTCCTCACCGTCCAGGATCTCCCGGGCGAGCAGGATCATCCCGGCGCAGGATCCGTAGACCGGCAACCCACCGGTGACCGCGGCCCGCAGCGGTTCGAGCAGTTCGAACGTCCGCGCCAGCCGGATGATCGTGGTTGATTCGCCGCCCGGCAGGACGAGCGCGTCGAGGCGAGCGAGTTCGGCCGGTCGCCGGACGGCCTCGGCAGCTACTCCGGACCGCTCCAGCGCGGCGAGGTGCTCGCGCACGTCACCTTGCAGGGCGAGCACCCCGACCCGCGGCCCGCTCATCGGCCGGCCCGCGACGGGTCGAATCGCGAACTCCCGAACGTCACAGATCCACGACCCGTCGAAAACCCGCATCGACCCCGTCCATCACGCTGCCAGGCAATTCCACACCAGTGCCGTCGAGGTCCGAGCGATCGACGGTCATCGGCTGCGAGACATTGACGACCGAGTCTTTCGGCAAGCCGGACGCCGACGCCGGGAGGAACACGTTGCCCGGATGCCTTGCGAGCGCCGTGTTGGAGGTGATCGGCAGAACGACCACCGTGGAGATGCGGGATGAGTTGTAGCGGTCGGACTGCACGATGACGGCCGGTCGCCGTTTGGCCGGAGCGCTGCCCTCGGGTTCACCGAAGTCGACCCAGCACACCTCTCCGCGCCGGATCACCACTCGTCCGACACCTCGACCAGACGTGCGTTCGCGGTGCGACGCAGACCGGCGGATTCCTCGTCGGGCTGCCCCACGACGTCGATCGCGTCGTTGATCTGCTCCGTCAGATCCGCATCGGCCAACTCGTCCGCGTACCGTTCGGCAGCGCGCCGGTAGAACTCCGACCGCGTCATCCCGTGTCTTTGCGCGATGCGGTCGAAACGCTCTGCAGCGTGGTCCGGGAGACTGATCGCCGTCTTCATGGACCCGATGGTATAACTTTTTCCACCTCGGGATCGAAGAGTCGCGGCGTCACCAGCCGCGGGTCGCCAGCCGATGGTCGACCGGCAACTGCTCGACGTTGATCCCGACCATCGCCTCGCCGAGCCCGCGGGACACCTTCGCGATCACGTCCGGGTCGTCGTAGAAGGTCGTCGCCTTGACGATCGCCTCGGCGCGCTGCGCCGGGTTGCCGGACTTGAAGATGCCGCTGCCGACGAAGACGCCGTCCGCGCCCAGCTGCATCATCATCGCGGCGTCGGCGGGAGTCGCGATGCCGCCGGCGGTGAACAGGACGACGGGCAGCTTGCCGGTCTCGGCGATCTCCTTGACCAGTTCGTACGGGGCTTGCAGATCCTTCGCGGCCACGTACAGCTCGTCGGGACGCAACGTCGTCAGCCGGCGGATCTCGTCGCCGATCGCCCGCATGTGGGTGGTCGCGTTGGAGACGTCCCCGGTACCCGCCTCTCCCTTCGAACGGATCATCGCGGCGCCTTCGGTGATCCGGCGCAACGCCTCCCCCAGATTCGTCGCACCGCAGACGAAGGGCACCGTGAACGCCCACTTGTCGACGTGGTGGGCGTAGTCCGCCGGGGTCAGCACCTCGGACTCGTCGACATAGTCGACGCCGAGGGACTGCAGCACCTGCGCCTCGACGAAGTGGCCGATCCGCGCCTTCGCCATCACCGGGATCGAGACCTCGGCGATGATCTCCTCGATCATGTCCGGATCCGACATCCGGGAGACCCCGCCCTCGGCCCGGATGTCTGCCGGCACCCGCTCGAGCGCCATGACGGCGACCGCCCCGGCGTCCTGTGCGATCCGTGCCTGTTCGGGCGTGACCACGTCCATGATGACGCCGCCCTTGAGCATCTCGGCCATTCCACGCTTGACGCGCGAGGTGCCGGCCGCAGTGGGACGAGCGGTGGCGGGGATGTCGGATGGGGCGGGGTGGGTCGCGCTGTTCACGCGTTCATCGTACGGCGGCGCCCGATCCGCCCCGTCAATTCGCGACGAGCGACGAACCCACCGGCAGCAAAAGCACCCACGTACGACCTGGGCTGAGGGTGAGCGGCGCCCCACCCGCCACCGACCAGGTGGTAGCCGCCGCGGCGCTCGGCCGGGCCCAGGTGCCGTCGTAACGCTGGCCGTCGCGGAACAGCACCGCCTTGCCCGACCCGATCGTCTTGCTCACCGGGGTGGCGACTCCGTTGTGATCGGTGTATTTGGAGGTCGAGATCGAGACGTACTGGACGAGGATGTTCGTCGCGTCGGCCCGGGTGCCGTCGGTGAGCATCTGCGGACGACCGTCGCGTGAGATCAGCCAACTTCCCGACGCGACGTCCCAGGTCGCGGACACCGTCGCACCGGCGTAACGAGCGGTGAGCGTCGGGGGTGCCGGGCCGGAGGCCGTCGTGGTGGGGGTCAGCGGTGTGGGTGTCGCGGGCGGTGGCCCGAATCGGAAGCCGACGTCCTTCAGCCCGACCCCGGCCGCCGTCCCGGCGGTCTTCGCCACGTCGAGAAGGAACTGGTACGGCGACGGCCGTTTCTTGTCGAACGAGTACAGCTCCGGGTGGTAGTCGTACGCGTCGTCCTGCAGGTTCGCCGCGCGGATCGAGGCGGCGACCCCCGAATTTGCGCCCGAGAAGGCCAACGCGACCCGACCGTACTGGCCGAGCAGGTCGATGTCGCTGGTTCGGGCGCTGCGCACCGGACCCACCGCGGTCGGTTGGTGCGAACCGAATACCGCGAGCAACCGGGTCAGACCGCCTTCGACCAGTTCGACGTACACGACGTCGGCGTCGTTCAGGCCGGTCTGCGGATCCGTGCTGACGTTGTCGACCTTGACCGCGACCACCGGTCCGGGAACGGCGGGCAGTCCGGTCAGGGGCGAGGTCGGAAGCTGCGGTGTCGGACTCGCCGAGGTTCCGGCCGTCGACGTCGTCCCCGGCGACGTCGGGCGCGCCTGCGTCGACGACCCGCCGCAGGCGGCCAGGCCGAATCCGGCCAGCGCGACCAGCAGCCAGCCGCGACCGAGCCCGCTGCGCGCGATCACCCCGCGCTCGTTCTCAGGCGCGCGGCCTCGGGGCACCCGGTCCCCCCCGTCGCTGATCACAGTCGGTGACCCTAACCGGCGGCCGGCGACGAGGATCCCCGGCCGACCGTGTCGTCGATCTCGAAGAACGTCCGCCCGGGCCCGGTGTGATCCCCGTGCCCGAGCCGCAGCAGGCGCGCGACCCGTCGACGGCGCAGCGCCACCAGATCGCGGACCGCGTCGTTGTGGAACTGGCGCGCAAGATGGACCCGGCCGGCGGCGTCGTGCAGCGCCCCCGTTTCCAAGTCCCCCGGTTCACCTCGCCGGAGGGCCCGGCCCAGCGCGTTCTCCACCTCTTCCCGCCCGTCCCGCCCCCCGACCAAGGCGCTTTGCGCGGCGGCGATCAAAGCCTCGTCGCGACAGGCTGTTCCCCGGGCATGGGCCGCCACCGCGCGGCGGAGCAGCTGGGCGTCGAGAGCGGCCCATGCGGAGTCCGCCCGCGCCGACAGCCGTTCGTGGCGGCCGGCGATCCAGTTGAGATAACCCCCCACCGCCGACACGACGACCGCCGCGACCGCGAGGATGATGGCGAGCGTCACCGGCGACCGTCCGCCGACCTGGCCTCCTGGGCGGGAGCGAGCGCCTCGCCTTCGAGCACCGTCTCGTAGACCCGCAGGATCTGGTCCGCGACGCTGGCCCAGTCGTACTTCGCGACGGCCACCCGGCCGTCCTCGACGGCCGCCGCCCGCGTCGCCGGATCGTCGAGCAGGCGACGGACCTCCGTACTCAACGCCACGACGTCACCAGGGGGGAAGAAACCACCCCGGTATTCCGGCCCGAGCACTCGCCGAAAGGCGTCGAGATCGCTCGCCACCACGGCTGTCTCCGCGGCCATCGCCTCCAGCAGGACGATGCCGAACGACTCGCCACCGGTGTTCGGCGCGACGAACACGTCCGCCGAACGCAGTACCGACGCCTTCGTCGGCTCGTCGACGAGGCCGAGCAACGTCACCCGGTCGGCGAGCCGGCGGTCGAGGTCGATCTCGCCGGGTCCGGCGACGAGTAGGTGGACATCCGGCAACAGCGGCAACGCCTCGAGGAGGACGTCGAGTCCCTTGCGCGGCTCGTCGATACGCCCGACGAACGCAAGAGTTCGGCCGTCCGGCCGGCCGGGCAGCGGCCGAGCCGAGGCGAAGTGATCCACCCGGACACCGTTGGGGATCAGCACGGCGTCCCCCCCGAGGTGCTCGACGTTCGTCCGCCGAGCCGCCTCGCTCACCGCGATCCGGGCCCGCACCTTCTCCAGCGCCGGCACGAACGCCGGCTCGAACGCGACCATCGCACGCGAGCGCGGGTTGCTGGTGTGAAATGTCGCGACGACTGGCACGTCGGCGAACATGCACGAGACCCAGGTCACGCTCGGAGCGATCGGTTCGTGTACGTGCAGGATGTCGAAGTCGTTCTGCCGCAACCACTTTCGGGTACGACCGGCGCTCACCGGCCCGAGCAGGAGCCGCGCGACCGAGCCGTTGTAGGGGATCGGGATCGGGGTGCCGGCGGCCACGCAGTACTCGGGCAGCGCGTCGTCGTCCTCGGCCGGGGTGAGCACGCTGACCCGGTGGTCACGCTCGATCAGCACCTCGGCCAGATCACGAACGTGAGCCTGAACACCGCCGGGCTTGTCCCATGCGTACGGGCAGACGAGACCGATGTTCATGCCCGTACGCTTTCCGCCGGGACGACGCCCCCGGACGCCGGCCCACGATCCGCGCTCCAGAACCGGGCGAGCATGTGCCAGTCCTGTGGGCGACGTGCGATGGCGGCGGCGAACCGATCCGCCGTCGCCTGGGTCATGGCGACCACGCGGTCGGCCAGCGACCCGGTGCCCGGGTCGGCGATCCGCGGGTGGATACGCGCGTTCCACGGCGCCGGATCGTCGAACGACAACGTCACCGGAAGCAGCGGAGCGCCGGTCCGGATCGCGAGCAGGGCCGGCCCCACCGGCATCGGCGCCGGTTCGCCGAAGAAGCTCACCTCACGCCCGGAGCCCGGTAGGTCCCGGTCGGCCAGCAGGCACAGCGTGCGCCCGTCGCGTAACCGGTCGGCGAGCACCTCGAACGGGGCGGCGCCACCGGTGAGCGGTACGACCTCCATGCCGAGGCCCTGCCGGAACGCGACGAACCGGTCGAACACCGGCGCCGGTTCGAGCCGTTCGGCCACCGTCGTGAACCGGATGCCGGTCGCGGCGAGCCAAGCCCCCGCCTGGTCCCAGTTGCCACAGTGCGGCAGCGCCAGGATCAACCCGTTCCCTTCGGCGTAGGCGCCGCGCAGCAACTCCTCCCCCTCGGTGTACGTAGCGGCGACGACGTCCTCGATCCGCATGCTTTCGAGGCGGAAGACTTCCTGCCAGTACCGAGCGTACGAGTGCATCGCGTCCCGGGTGAGCTCGTCGAGGTCGGTCCCGGCCAACGCCGGAGTCGCCGCGACGACCCGGGCCAGGTTGCGCCGCAGCTGGGTCACGCCCTTTCCACCCCGCCGGGCGGCGAACGATCCACCGGCCCGGAAAGCGGCGGCGGTGAGCCCCGGTGGCATCCGGCGGACGGCCGCCCAGCCGCCGGCGTACGCCGCGGCCCGGATACGCGCCCGAGCACTCACCTTCGCGCCGGACTCGGGGGGTCGGCCGGCGCGCGGCTCCCGCTGCCGGACGACGGGCTGGCGGCGGAAGCCGATTCCACCGCCTGCCGGCGCACCTCGACGAGCCGCTGCAACACGGTGAAAGCCGTGGCGCCGGCCAGGAACCAGAGCGCGATCGGCAGCAGGTAAGGAACGCCCAGGCCGTACAACCCGGCGCAGACCAGGACGACGATCAACCGCTCGGCCCGTTCGGCCAGCCCCACGTTCGCGGTCAGGCCGAGCGATTCGGCGCGCGCCTTGACGTACGAGGTGATCGACCCGCCGACGAGCGCCCCCAGGGCGGCACCGGCCAGTGGGAGCGAGTCCCCGTCGCCCGCGTACCAGATCACCAGCGATCCGAAGATTGCCGCGTCGCCGAACCGGTCCAGCGCCGAATCCCAGAAGGCACCCCAGACACTGCTCCTTCCACGGGCCCGGGCGATCTGTCCGTCCAGGAGGTCGGAGAACACGAAGGCGGTGATCACCAGCGTGCCGACGAAGAAGTGGCCGGTGGTGAAGAAGACCAGCGCCCCGGCGCTGACTCCGACGGTGCCGACGAACGTCACCACGTCCGGCGAGACGCCGAGCCGGACGAGCCAGTTCACGAACGGCGCCAGGAAGCGCGCGATCGGGGCACGGACGTGCAGGCTCAGCACGCCCGGATGCTACCGGGCACCCCCACCCGAACCCGCTTACGCCGGCCGCGGTCTACGGAAGCTCTTTGGTGGGCCGATGTCCGGCGAAGGCGCCCAACGTGCTGCCCAGCTGCCTGCGATAGGTGTAGGCGAGGTCGCCCAGCTGGTAGGCGCTCGTCGCGACGAATACCGGCAACGCGACCGCCGAGAGGGCCCTGACCCCGACGAACTCGAAGACCTCCGCGGTGAGCTGCGCGGCGGCGACGCCGTTGGCCGCGGCGTCGGTGCGGGTGATCCAGCCTCGGACGCCCGACTCGCCACCGCCGTCGAGGGCGGTCAGCGCGTCGCCAACCAGCAAGGCGCCCGCCTGCGCGACGCCCGACGCGATCCCGAGGATCGCGAAGACCCCCTCGCCCACCCCTGCCCGGATCGCCAGCGACCCGGCGAGCGCCCGCAGCCGCCCGTCGTCCGCCGTCAGGGTCGTCCCGCCTACGGTGATCTGGCGGCCCACCCGTTCGACGTCCTCGGCGCTCAACGCCCCGCGGCGCCGAAGCACCAGCAGCCCCAGTCCGAGTCGGACCGCGTCCACGGATCCCCGCACCTCGCTTTGCGCGGCGCCACCGCGCAACAACATCTCGAACAGGCTGACCGAGTCGCACGACCGGCCGGTGTTCACCCATCCTCCGGTGATCATGCTGGTCTCGGACTCGACGAGGACCGCCGCATTCAGCCCGGCGTCGGCGAAGTCGGCGAGAGCCCCGCTGGCCCGGTCCCAGGCCTGCTGCCGCAGCGCGGTGAGCGGAATCGTCGTCGCGGCAGACCCGGCACGGTTCGCGAGCACCTCACGGATCGAGTCCTCGGCGATCAGCTGCGCCGCGGCGAGTTCGACCTCGTAGCGTTCGTGGGCGACGAGGTACGCGCGCAGAACGCCGGCGACCTCCCGCAGCGGCTCGGCCAGGCCCACGACGGCGACGGCCAGTTCGGCCAGATGAGTCCGAGCGACGTCCACCGCTTGGCCGCGGCCCGCTGCCAGCGCGTCGAACGCGCTCAACACATGGCCGCGGGCTTCGTCCCACCGGCCGGCCCTGGCTTCGAGATCGGCGATGACGGCGCGCACGAAGTCGGGACGCGGATCGATCCGTGGCCAGTCGGCAAGCGGATCCAGGAGCCCGGGCGAAGGGTGACTCATCGGTCGAGTACGCGCACCAGGCCGAGTTCCAACACGCTCAGGCCCCGGGCCGCCAGTACCGCCGCCCCCTCCAGGAGTTCCGCCCGGCTCAGTAGCGCGGTCGCCCCCGCGGACGCTTGCCGGGCGAACTCGTCCAGCGCCGCGTCCAGGCGAGCCGCGTGGGTGTCGTGCGCGCCGGCCAGCATGACGGGCGGACCGGCGGCGACCTCCCGGACGTGCCGCAGCTGGGTCGCCGCCGCCTCGAAATCCGCCGTGTCGACCGCGATCTCACCCATCGCGACCAACCGTCGCGCGTCCCCCGCTCACGATCCCGAGTATCAGTCGTCCGGGCGTCTACCGGTCAGCGATATCCACAGGCGAGGCCGCCGAGGAGGGGGGCTGGAACGGGCCGGAGACAAGGCACGGGGTCGATGTCTGCAGCGTGACACCGACCCCGTGACTTCTAGCGACGCGCGAGCGCGCGGCTACGGCGAACAGACTGGCAAACAACGGCGGGCCGGCGCCATGGTTCTAGAGAGCCATCTCTCCTGAGGCATTCGGCCTACTCCCGGCGCAGCCGGCGCCCTTCCGGCTATTCCGACCGGGACGCGGCGGGGTCGGCGTCGGGGTCGGGATCGGCGCCGGCCTCCTCCAACGACGCCCACGCCCGAACCAGCCGCCCCCAGGTGTCGGCAAGCAACTGTGGCAGCACTCTGGTCGCGCCGATGACCGGCATGAAGTTGGTATCTCCGCCCCAGCGAGGTACGACGTGCTGATGCAGGTGCTCGGCGATACCCGCGCCGGCGACCGTTCCGAGGTTCAGGCCGACGTTGAAACCATGTGGAGAACTGACGACGCGCAGCGCCCGGACCGACGCGCGGGTGAGCGTCGCGACCTCCGCCGTCTCGTCTTCGGTGAGTTCGTCGTAGTCGGCGACGTGCCGGTAGGGCACCACCATCAGATGGCCGGGGTTGTACGGGTAGAGGTTGAGCACCACGTAGCAGCTCTCACCCCGTCGCACGACCAGACCCGCCTGATCTTCGAGAGCGGGGATCCGGCAGAACGGACAACCTTCGTCCTTCCGGGTGGGGCCGGCGTCGATGTACGCCATCCGATGTGGCGTCCAGAGCCGGCCGAAACCGGCCGGGTCACCGACCCCGGTCTGCGTCTCCTGCGGGTCGTCCGCCGGAAAGTGACTCACCGCCACCTCATCCGCAGCTCACCCACCGGTCACTGCCGGCGCCGAACCCGCTCGACGATCTCGGCGACCGCGTCGTCGAGGGGCACCCCGTTGTTCTGGGTTCCGTCGCGGTAACGGAACGACACCGCGTTCGAAGACACGTCCTCGTCGCCGGCGATCAGCATGAACGGCACCTTCTGCTGCTGGGCGGTGCGGATCTTCTTCTGCATCCGTTCCGGTGCCGCGTCCACCTCGGCGCGGATCCCCTGCGCCTGGAGCCGGGCGACCAGATCTTCCAGATACGACACGTGGTCGTCCCGCACCGGAATGCCGACGGCTTGAACGGGCGCCAGCCATGCCGGGAACGCTCCGGCGTAGTGCTCCAGCAGGACGGCGAAGAACCTCTCGATCGATCCGAACAAGGCCCGGTGGATCATGATCGGCTGCTGCCGGCTGCCGTCGGCGGCCTGGTATTCGAGGTCGAACCGCTTCGGCAGGTTGAAGTCGAGCTGGATGGTCGACATCTGCCACGTGCGGCCGATTGCGTCCCGAGCCTGCACCGAGATCTTCGGCCCGTAGAACGCGGCTCCGCCCGGGTCGGGAACGAGGTCCAGCCCGGAGGCGGTGGCGACCTCGGCCAGGGTGGCGGTCGACTCCTCCCAGTCCTCGTCCGAACCCACGTACTTCTCGGGGTCCTTCGTCGACAGCTCGAGGTAGAAGTCGTCGAGCCCGTAATCCTTCAGCAGGTCCAGGACGAAGGTGAGCAGCGAGGTCAGCTCGCCGCGCATCTGCTCGCGGGTGCAGTAGATGTGCGCGTCGTCCTGGGTCATGCCCCGCACCCGGGTCAGACCGTGCACCACCCCGGACTTCTCGTAGCGGTAGACGGTGCCGAACTCGAAGAGCCGCAACGGAAGTTCGCGGTAGGACCGCCCGCGGGCCCGGTAGATCAGGTTGTGGAACGGGCAGTTCATGGGCTTGAGGTAGTAGTCCCCACCGTCGACGTGCATCGGCGGGAACATGCCGTCCGCGTACCACTCCAGGTGCCCGGAGGTCTCGAACAACGCACCCTTGGTGATGTGCGGGGTGTTCACGAACTCGTAGCCGGCCGCCTCGTGACGCGCCCGGGAGTAGTCCTCCATCACCCGCCGGACGGTTCCCCCCCTGGGGTGGAAAACCGCGAGGCCGGAGCCGATCTCGTCCGGGAACGAGAACAGGTCGAGCTCGGCGCCGAGCCTGCGGTGATCCCGTCGCTCCGCCTCGGCGAGCCGGTCCAGGTAGGCGGTGAGGGCCTGCTTCGACTCCCACGCCGTGCCGTAGATCCGTTGCAACTGCGGGTTGCGCTCGCTCCCCCGCCAGTACGCCGCCGCGCTGCGCATGAGCTTGAACGCGGGAATGTCGCGTGTCGTCGGAACATGGGGTCCACGGCAGAGATCGGTCCAGACTCGCTGCGGCGCAGCCTCTTTGGAGATCAGCAGGTTGTCGTACATGGTGATCTCGCTGCCGCCGACCTCCATCTCGGCGCCCTCGGCAGCATCCTTGGCGGCCTTCTCGGCGCCACCCGAGCCCGGGCCGTGGGCCAGGTCGAGCAGCTCGAGCTTGAACCGCTCATGGGCGAGCTCGGTGCGCGCTTCGTGCTCGGAGACGACGCGGCGGGCGAAGTGTTGCCGCTGCCGGATGATGTCGTTCATCCGCTTCTCGATCGCCGCGAGATCTTCCGGGGTGAACGGCCGCTGCGGCGCGAAGTCGTAGTAGAAGCCGTCGACGATCGGGGGACCGATTCCGAGCGAGGTGCCCGGGAACAGGTCCTGCACGGCCTGCGCCAGTACGTGCGCGCAGGAGTGGCGGAAGACCGCCCGGCCCTCGTCGGTGTCCGGTGCGATCCCGACCAGTTCGTCGCCGTCGCCGACGACGTAGGACAGGTCCCGCAGCGCGGGTTCGCGGTTGACCCGGACGGCGACGGATCCGCGTACCCCGGCGGCGGCGAGCGCATCCGCGGCCACGCTGCCCGCCTCGACCTGAACGGTGGAGTCGTCGACGGTCAGCGAGATCTCGGCGGCCATGGACGCGATGCTAGTGCCCGACCTCGAAGCGCTCTCCCGTTATCGGGACACCGCGGCGGTGGTGCCCATGACGATCACCGGCGAGGCCGCCGGATCGAGCCAGCGGAGCACCGCGAGCAGCTGGGACTGCGGCAACGAGACACAGCCAGCGGTCGATCCACTGCCGTTCTGATGCAGGAAGATCGCGCTGCCCAGGCCGGGCGTCCGTGCGGTGTTGTACGCGATCACCGCGCCGTAGTCGTAGACCGGAACGTTGTGCATCGGCTCGGGGGACGCTCCCGCGCCGGCCCCGGTACGGGTGTCGATCCACTGGTTGTAGTTGGCGGAGGCCGGATCGTCGTCCCAGACGATCGCCGCGCTGTCGATGGAGCGGTAGGCGTATTTCACTCCGGGATTGGCGTTGACCCCGAAGAAGAACGAGAAGCCGTAGGCCCCGGTGGGGGTCCGCAGATCGCCCTCGCGCTTCTGGCCCGGCGGCGCGAAGCCTTGCCGGCCGATCCGGGCGGTCCAGGGACCGAACGTCCGGGTCCAGCCCGACGCGCCTTCCGTGAAGGCCTGGAATGTCGCGTAGCTGGTTCCGTATCCGCTCGCCGTGACACTGACGACCTGTCGCGCCGAACCGATCCCGGCGAGGTGATCGACCAACAGGTCGGGCGGAGCGGCGGCCTGTTTCGGCGCCGCGGTCGCCGCCGGCGCCGGGGGCGGCGCGGCGGACGTCGTGGATGACGGCGCCGGTGTCGGCAGCGCGGGAACCTGGATGAACGGGGCCGCACTGCCGGTAGCGGTGACTTCGACTCGGGAAGGCGTTCCGCCTGCCGCCGGGCCGCCGGAGCCGCATCCGGTCAAAGCCGTCATGGCGGCAGCGCCGAGGACGATCAAGAGCGACGAAGCTGTCCGAAAACCCGTCGTCCTCACCCTCTCGCGTCCACCCTGTCCTCCGGTGCCCATTACCGTAGGCGTTCGTGACGTCACGTGTGGTGGGAGCACGCGATCCGGCCCGGGCCACGGCCACGCTGGTCGCCCTCGTGACTGCGCTTCTCGTCGCCTGCGGCTCCTCCGCCGACACCTCGCACGGACCGTCCGGAAACGCGGTTTCGAACACAACGAATCTCCCCCCGACGACGGTGCCCGCACCGGCTCCCACCTCACCTCCCGTCCCCTCACCGACGGGGAAACCGGCACCGGCAGCCCCGGCGGTGATTCCTCCGTTCACCGCCCAGGTGACCTCGGTCACCGCGGCCGACCTCGGCGCCAGCTATCACGTGGGCTGTCCCGTCGGCCCGGAATCGCTGCGGGCGGTAGCACTGTCGTACTGGGGCTTCGACGGGGCCCCGCACGTGGGAACGCTCGTGGTGCACGTCGGGGTCGTGTCGGCGGTCGAGCAGGTCTTCCACAAGCTCTACGACGCCCGGTTCCCGATCCGGTCGATGCGCCCCACGTCCGAGTTCGGGGGCAGCGACCCGGCGTCGATGGACGCCGACAACACCTCCGGCTTCAACTGCCGCAACGCGGTGGCGACTGGCCCACCGCGGTGGTCGGTTCACGCGTACGGGCAGGCGATCGACGTCAACACGGTCGAGAATCCTTACGTGGAAGGCGGCACCGTCATGCCGGCGGCGGGCGCCGCGTACACCGACCGGAGTCGGCTCCGTCCGGGCATGGCGGGACCGGGCACGGTTCTCAACGCGGCGTTCGCGTCGGTCGGCTGGGCCTGGGGTGGCCGATGGAGCGATCCCGACTACCAGCACTTCTCGGCGAACGGCGGCTGATCCGCGCCGTCACACCGTGTGAAGCTGGCGCCCCGAACTCGGTCCGATCGGCAGCTCGCCGCCGATCGCATCCTGCGCGGACTCGAAGGTGGGGAAAAGCGCGCTGATCCCGGTCAGGTTCAAGACCTCCTGGACGGCATCCGGAGGCGACACCAAAGCGACCGACCCTTCGCGAGACAGCATCTGCTTGCGCGCCGCGAGCAACGCGCCGAGCCCGGTGGAGTCCATGAAAGTGACGTCGACGAGGTCGACCACCAGGTGGAGCTGGCCGACGTCCGCCAAGTTGGCGAACAAGTTCTTGAGGTCTCCGGCGACGGCCACGTCGATCTCACCGCCGAGCCGGACGACCGTCAGTTCCCCGCGCGACTGCAGGGAGACGGTCGGTGACTGCTGCTGCATGACAGCCTCCTCACGCCGAGCGGCGGAGACGCGTCCGCCGTCCCTCCCGGCGTCCCACGGGGGGTATCGGACCGTTTTCGGGAGTCCTTGACCCGATTCGTGCCCCCGATTCACCCGAACGGCCACGCGGCCGGCCTCCACCGATCTCTGGGCCGAACTCACCGAACGCCGGTCTGCGGGCATTCGTGGCGCTGCGGGTCGACGATGCGGCCGCAGGCCGGGCACACCGAACCCGCCCAGCAGGCCGGATCTCCGCCGTCCTCGAGATCGCCGGACGAGTCGTCCAGATCGCAGCTCAGGCACTCCAGCAGGACCCCGATCCTGGCAGTTCGCCCGGAGGCGTCCTGCGTCCACGGGCGGTTGCTGAACGGCGGCTCGTGGCGAACGTGGCGAGTGTGCCCGCAGGAAAGCTCGGCCACCCAGTGGCCTTCGGCATCCTGCCGAAAGCCGACGATCGCGCGGTCCACCCCTCGACGGTACGTCCGCACCCGTGGTCACCACGTGTTTCCCGAAACGTGAGGCAATGGATAACGGAAAGTAATCGCATGAACACCTCTTGTGGGGACGATTGACGCCATGAGCGAGGTCTCCTCGTGGGAAACGTCCGCGGTTCCGGACGACGTCGAGTCGTTCCTCCGATCGGTGACCGTGTCGGCCGACGAGATTTCAGACGACCGGATCGTGGTCATCGAGTTCTCGGTGACCACGACGGCGAATCCCGCCCGAACACGCCGCTGATCGGCCAGATCAGCCCGATCGGCTTGCCCGTGGCCGAACTACAGGTCGAATCGGCATCCGCGACCGCGCACCGATCCTTCATCCGACGAACGACGACGCCGTCATCGCTGATGTCGACACGCACATCGACCGATCCGACCTGCTACCCGGCGCCTACACGCTCGTGCGCGCCGGCCATGTCATCCCGGCCAACCTCGTCGGCCGGCCCCGAAAGGCGGCCACCGTCGAGCGACGGGTAGGGGGCTCGAAAGTTCGGGCGTCGACCAAATGACTGCGCACGCCAGCGCAAAAAACACACACACGGCTGTGAAAAGGCTTCGGAGTGAACGTGACGCGCAAATGTGAGGCCCGTGGTCGTCGGTTCGAGTCGTCGACACGCTCAGCGGTTCTGTGACGCACGTTGTCGCCGGCGCCGACAAACCGTTGAATCCCAGCTCCGTGCGTCCTCCGATGCTTGGCGGTTGACCTCTGGGTTGTCACCAGTCCCGGCTGGTCCAGCTTGGAGGCTGCCGCGCTGGCAGGAGTTTCTCGATGACGTCAAGCGCGTACGGGGACACTCCTCGCGCGATCAAGCCACTCAGGACGACGTCCTTTCCGACCGCCATCTCGCTCAGCTGGCCGAGGTAGTGCCCGGCCATCCGTTTGCCGGTTTGATCGCTGTAGCCGTTGTAGCCCTGCCCGGCCAAGTCATCGAGCAGATGATCAACCTCGGCGCGCGTACCGGTTGTGACCTCGTCCGCCACCAGGTCCCGCGCCTCGGACGCCATCGCCCATCCCAGCAGCGGCCACGACGGGTGCTCGATCACGCAGAGCGAGCCGCCCTGAGCCAGTGATATGGCGTACTCGAGATCTCGCCAGTTCGGGAGGGAGACCACGACTGCGCCCCCATTCGCCACTCGAACCCGATTCCTCGACCGCGCTGTCGTGTAGTCGCCGACCGCGATTAGACGCGCAAGCGCTGGCAGGTCTTCCGCGCCAACATGCTTACGCGGCGCGATGACGACCGGACGGCCGCCCCCGACCTCGAATCCAGGTGGCAGCGAGCTCCGCCGCCGCGCGGAGAGAGCGGGCCTCGTTGACGGGAACCCACGCGGCATCGAAAGAGGAGTTGGCCGCTGGGGTAGGCAGCACGGTTCGGGTTTCAGATCCCGGCGAGGTACTTGGACTTCGCGACGCTGCCGTCGAAGTAGTTCGCGTGGGTGAGGCGGACCGTCTCGATGGAATCCGATCCGATGAGGACGATGTCGATGTCGGGGTCGTCCCGATGTTGTTCTTCTCGGCGTGCGTACTCGGCGAGGGCGCGGGTGGAGTCGTCCTTGAAGTCAACCTCGTCTAACAACCGGCCCTGACGGTGGTCGAAGACGAGCAGGAAGTGCTGGATCACGCTCTCAGCCACGGTTCCTCCTCGCGGTCAGGTACGGCAATGCTTGTTCGCGTCGCCGGTCGTACTCCTCCAATAGTGAAGCATCGACAGTCCGGCCCTCCTCCTCAAGGGCCATGGCCTGCGAAGCGACCGCGAGGAACTCCTGTACCGGGTGGTCGCCGTCTTGCTTGTAGTTCTCCCCCGAGTTGCCGGAGATTCGTTCGACGGTCACCGCCCAATCGTGCATGACGGGCGTCCTGAGCTGAACCTCGATGTTCCGCTCTCCGTACTCGACCACGACGTGGACGCCGCGGTAGCCCGACAGGCGGGGCTGAGCGATGTAGTCGTTGTACCGGACGACCGGTCGACGTTTCTTCAGGCGGCCCTCAACCCGTCGAATCTCGTCGATTGAGTTCAGCACCGCCCGCACGCCGCCGATGTCCTGCATCTTCGCTAACGGGAGGGTCGGTTCACGCTGAAGCTTGTCGATGATCGTCGGCACCCGTTTCAAGCGCTGGGACACCTTCACGTCAGCGCAGCCCTCTGACCGGACCATCGAACGAAGGCCGTTGTTCGCGGTCACGAGCGGCGTGCTGTGCGCCGCCCTGAAGGCCACCAGGACCTCGATTGCGTCCCGGATCTGCTCTCGGCTCGGGTTAGCCGTGCCCTCGAACAGCTTCCGGATCATGCGGCCGGCCTTGTTGACCTGACTTGCGGTCAACAGCGGCGTCACAGACGAAGCCTAGGTGGAAATCCTCGCGGCCGTCGCGAACCGCGGCGAGAAGCTCCGACCGGCGGGCGATCACCGGGCTGTCCTAGCCTTCGCTAGTGCACAGTGACGTTGACGCGCTCAACCTGCGAGCCTGGATCGACTACTGGTGGCGAAGCATCCAGCGACAACTTCCAGTGTTGCGGCGACCGCCGACGCTGATCGAGGGCTTCAACGACAAGGGGGTCGCCGACTCATTTTCGGAGCACGTTCAGGCCGTGGCGGTGTTCTCAATCGGAGTGCGGAACATCCGGGCAATGTCCGAAGTAACCATGGGCAGCACCGACCCCGTGCTAGCCAAGTTCGATCGCGCCTGCCCTAACGCCACGCACTCTCGAGACATCTTCGCCCACCCCGAGGACTACGCACGCAACGTCGGAAAGCATCAGAAGAACAAGATCGCGGGCCCGCCAAACTGTGGGTTCTCCTACAGCGGATCGGAAGTCCTTTGAGTGATAGCCGGGCTCCGCGTCTCGCTCGATGTGACGCTGCAAGCCGTCACGGAACTCCGTTCCATCGCGATGGATAAGTTGGCTGCCGACATTCGATCAAGACAGACTCCTTAGCCCGAGCCGCTCGACCGTCGGCAGCCGCAGCGCCACCTTCTCGCGCTGGGTGTCGGCGATCAGGCGAGTCGGTCGAGGTCGTCGGCGGCAGCGAGGAGCGAGGCGGCTACGTCCCGGGCTTGATCGGCGGTGAGCTCACCGGACATGTCGCCGTCGATCCACAGGCTCAGGGTCGGCGGGTCGAGGTGGACGACGCCGCCGCTCATGTTCGATTCGAGTTGGTAGATCGTCGCGGTGGTGTCCTCGCCGTTGCTGTGCGTCCGGTAGACGACCTGGGAGACGGGATCGGCGACCTCGTACGGGTGCGAGAGCCGGTGGGCGCACCAGTCGGGGCACGGCGGCGGGCGCCGACCGATTCGGTCAGGGCGTCCTCGAGCAGACGTAGCTCGCGCCATTCCCGGACCGTCTCGACCGGAGTGTGCAGGACCTCGGCGAGGTATCCGAGCTCGCCTCGGCGCAGCAGCTCGTCGATCTCCGCGCCCGTCATCGCCGGGCCGGACCGCTGGCAGCGGATGCCTCGATGCGCGCAGGCCCGGGTCGAAGCCGTCGACGGTGCCGGCCGCGTGGACGGCCTCGGCGAGCGCGACCGACGCGGCTTCGGCGTACATGCTCGTCGTCGTCGGGGACGCGTGACCCATCAACTGCTGAACTGCCCGGATGTCCCGGCACGCCTGATAGGAGACCGTGGCGAACCGGTGGCGACACTGGTGCAACGTCTCCGTGATACCGATGCCGTGGAGGTAGTCGTTCACGTAGGTCGAGACACGGTGCGGCGCGTTTGGCCCGGGAAGGCCGTCCCGGCGTGGGATGACAGGCCCGCGGCGATGGGGGAGGTAGTCGAGTTCCCGCCCTAGCGCCTGCGAGAGGGGAATGACCCGGCCGTGGCCGCCTTTGCCTTCGACGACCCGGATAAGCGGGTGCTTGCCGGTGCTGATCTCCGACCATTCCAGGCGGGCGATCTCGCACCCGCAACCCCGCGACCGCGGCCAACGCGATCGCGGCGCGGATGTCCGCTGGCGCATGCAGCATCGCCTCCGCGAGACGACTGTCGGGGATCGGACGAGGCAGCCGGCGGGCCACCCGAGGTAGCACCAGCCGGGCTGTCGGGTCCCTATCGATCAGGTCTTGCAGAACACACCAGCGGAAGAACTGGCGGTGGTGGCTCATCTCGGACCGGACAGGTTCCGGCTGAATCTGGCGGCTCCGCTCAAGCTGCCATGTCGTGAGCTCGGCCTCGGTCAGATGCAGGATCGGACGGCCGGCCCACTCGCGGAGTCGGGCCAGCGCCCGCTGACGGCTATAGATCGTCCACGGACGAAGATTGCGCGCACGCATGTGCTGGACGTACAGGCTGACGACGGCTTCGGGATCGACCTTGGCGCTCAAGACGGCTCCTCGACTTGCGAAGCTGTCCCACATATCTCCCACGCCGGGAGTTAAGAAAGGCCTCCGACTCGCGTTTCCGCAGGTCAGAGGCCGTTTCGACAGGGTGGGCGATACTGGGTTCGAACCAGTGACCCCTCGCGTGTGAAGCGAGTGCTCTACCGCTGAGCTAATCGCCCTGACGAGGACGAGAGACTACCGGACACGCGCCCTAGGCCGCCGCGCCGCTGAGGATCACCGCGCCCGGCACCGGTGGCGGCACTCGCCCACTCTCGTGGGTCACCCCGAACCGCTGCGGCGCGGAAACCGCGTCGGGGAGCGTCGCGTGGACGACTGTCGACCCCTTCTTGACCACATCGAACGAACCGACCGCCACCATCGGTCCGGTGCCCTGCGCAGCCCACAGCACGTAGATCGAACTCTTCCGGTCGTTGCGGCCCAACTCCTGCGCGAGGAGGTAGACGTCGCGTCCGTCGACGACCGCCGCCCCGCTCGCACCGTTGCCGGAGGTCAGCGGGACCGAATAGGCGCCCGGACTGTCGAGGTGGGACAGCACCTCCTGGTTGGCCCGAAGCGCGGTCACCTTCTGGTCGCGGTCGGAGGCGGTCTCCGCGGCGTACATGCTGACACCTGCGAGGGCAAGCGCCGCGACGAGCCCGGCCGCGATCGCGCCGATCCGACGGGTCGGTCGACCGGACCGACGCCTCGGTCTGGACGAGCCCGACCGGCGAAGCAGCTCACGACGACCCGCCGAAGCGCGGGCCGTCGGAAGATCCGCGAAGTCCCGCAACGTGGCGACGGTGTCGGGTTCGATCTCCTGCGGGGTCTCCGCGACCGCCGACCGGAGCCGGCCGAGCAGCTCCGCCGGCGTCTCCTCGTCCGGCACGTCGAGCGCGAGATGGGCCGCGACCTCCCGAAGGTCGGCGAGGAACTGCTGGCAGATTGCGCAGCCAGGCAGATGTTCGAGGATCTGCTGCTCTTCACCGGGTTCCAACGCGTCCAGCGCATATCCCACGACCAGTTCGGCGTACGGCTCGTGTCCACTCATCCGGAGCCCACTCCGCCGCCGCTGGGGCCGGCCTCGTCGACGGCCGCTTCGAGCAGCTCCCGGAGCTTGCGCATCCCAGCCAGCATTCGGGTCTTGACGGTGCCCAGCGGGGTGTTGGTGAGTCCAGCGACCTCTCGCTGGGTGAAGCCGCCGTAGTAAGCCAGCCCAAGCGCTTCGCGTTGCACCGCGGGCAGCGCGGCAAGCGCCGAGCGCACCCGGTCACGCCGGATCGCGGCCCACGTCTCCTCGTGCGGGGAGGACTCGGGGAAGACGACTCCGCGGATCGTCTCCACCGCAGCCGCCCGCTTGCGTTGGTTCTCCTCGCGGCGCACCACGTCGACCGCTTTGTGATGGGTGGCTGACATGAGCCACGTCGAGAAGCCGCCCCGGCGCGCGTCGTACCGCTGGGGCTCCCGCCAGACCGCCAGGAACACCTCCTGGACGACGTCCTGCGCGAGCTGGGTGTCGGCGACGATCCGTCGAGCGAGCGAAAAGCAGGCGCGACCGTAACGCCCGTAGAGAACCTCCAGCGCGCCCCGTTCGCCGGCCGCGATCTGGCTCATCAAGAGCCCGTCCGCCGGGCTCGATTCCTCAGACGCGCCTGCTGCGCGTATCGGTCGATCGGCCAGAGCGGATCTCACGTCCGGGTGTTCGTCACCCGGCCCCGACCGGTTCATCGGCTGACCGTATCTTTCCGACCGCGCACTCGTCCGGAAGCGCCGAGACGACGAATGCGCCGAGGGTCGGGAAGTCGGCGGTCATGCCGTCACCTTTCGCCGGTCTACGCCGTTAAGAGGATCGCAACCAGGGCCCAACGCGAGCGAGGTTTCGATGGACGTTCTACCCGCCCCGATCTTGAGTGTCCTCACGCTCCGGCTCTTGACCCCGAGTGGAGAGACGATCGAGGTCGACGCGATCCTCACCTACGACGTGCACGACCCCTTCGCGGTCCGGGTCGGCTTCGACACCGGACAGGACATGCTCGTCGAATGGACGTTCGCTCGAGAATTGCTGTCCGGCGGCGTCCGTGATCTCACGGGCGAAGGCGACGTTCGGATCTGGCCTTCGCCCTACCCGGCTCGGGGCACCTTTCGGAACGCCATCTGCATCTCGTTGAGCGCGCCCGGCGGCGCCGCCATGTTCGAGGCCGACCGCCTCGACGTGGTCCGGTTTCTGGAGCAGACGTACGACTTGGTCCCGGCGGGACGGGAAAGCGAGCATCTGGACATCGACACCGAACTCGCGGTGCTGTTCGCCGAGAACTGGCTCGCCGACTGACCGTCGAGATCCCGTGGTCGCGCCCGCCCCCGCTTGGAACGTCCTGCTGCGCTGGCCTATAGTCCTCGAGACGCACCTGCCACTACGGGACGGTGCGACGCGCGGAAGTGGCTCAGTGGTAGAGCATCACCTTGCCAAGGTGAGGGTCGCGGGTTCGAATCCCGTCTTCCGCTCGAAGGCCCGTCAGGCACGCCGCCCGGCGGCACACCCTGGTGGAGTGGCCGAGAGGCGAGGCAACGGCCTGCAAAGCCGTGTACACGGGTTCAAATCCCGTCTCCACCTCTGGGCGCGTCCGCTGGTCCCCGGACCGGTTCGGACGGCTTCAGTTGGGACGCTTAGCTCAGCGGGAGAGCGCCTCCCTGACACGGAGGAGGTCACAGGTTCAATCCCTGTAGCGTCCACCAGTATTACCGCAGGTCAGAGCCTTAATGGCTCACCGGGATGATCGGCCGAAGGGTCGGTTAGTCCGCAAAAAGTCCGCAGGATTCTCAGACGGCCCCCGGAAGTGCGACCAAGGTCGCGGCTTCGGGGGTCGTTCTGTAGAGAGCATCGAGGCGTTCAGCGAGAGCGTCGTCGGCCGAGTCGAATCGGTGCCCGTAACGGTCGAGCGTGAAGCTCGCCGAGGTGTGACCGGCTCGGGCACTGACGTCCTTGATGTTCGCCCCCGCCGCGATCCATAAGGCGACGGCGGTGTGCCGCAGGTCGTGAATCCGAAGGCCTTCGAGGCCGGCCGCTCCGGTCGCCGCGGTCCAGTGTCGGGAGCGGAAGATCGAGCGGCGTAGCACTCCCCCATCCCGCCCGGCGAACACGAACGCATCGGGTTCCGGCCGGGTGTAGGTCACGAGGTGCTCGGCGAGGACGCCGACGACTCTCCGCGGGAGTACGACTCGACGACGTGACGCTTTCGTCTTGGGCGGTCCGATGGCGACGACGCCGGCCACCTCGGTGACGATGTCTACGACCTCAACGCTGCCCCGCAGCAGGTCCACTCGGGAACGTCGTAGGCCGGCCAGCTCACCGATGCGGAGACCGCTGTACGCGCCGACGAGCACCAGGGCGCGGTACCGCGGCTCGATCGCATCCGCGAGCCGAGCGACTTCGTCAGCGTCGAGGAAGCGCATCTCCTCACGCTCGATCCTCGGCAACGGCACCCGACGGTAAGGGCTGACCACGATCAGTCCGGCGTCGACAGCCGCGCCGAACAGCTTCCCAACGAGCTGCGCTGTCTTCGCGACGGTCGAGGGCGCAAGGCCCTTGGCGCTCAGCGCCGCGACGAGCGCGACGACCTGAGGTTGAGTCACCGAGTTGAGCGGTTGATCCCCGAGCGCCGGCAGGACGTGTCCGCGGAACAGACCTTCGTCACGGTGACGCGTCGAGGCCCGCAGATTCACGGTCGATGGCCACCATTCCTCGAACCACGAAGCGACGGTGCGCTTGCCGAGTCGCGGGTCGACGTGCGTCCCGGCCACGAGCTGGGCCGTCGCTCGGTCGAGCCACTTCTGCGCGTCCACCTTCCGGGCGAAATGCTTCGAGTGCTCTTTGCCCGCCAGGTCGCGGTACCGCGCCCGGTATTGGCCGTCTGGCCGTTTCGCGATGGACGCCATCGTCAGCTCTCCCTCTCGTCTTCGGGCAGCTTTGCGAGCTGCTGCCGTTTCCAGTCCTCGGGGAACCGGTGCCCGAGGCCTTCCAGGCGCTCGAACTGCTTCCGCTTCCGAGCGCGGGTCATCGGCTTGGGCTTCTTTGACTCACTCGCTCGCCGCTCCGCGTCGAGTTCATCGCGGAACCGCGCCACGACATCATCCGAGGCACCCCGAGGAGGAATGAGCCCGGCTTCGCGCGCCTCTCGGACACGTCGGAGTGCTGTCCAGCGTTCGAGGTCGAAGACCAATTCGACCTGGCGTACGCCGGCCCGCGGGTGGGCGAGATAGACGCGCGCGATTTCGCGAAGATGCGCTTCCCTGTCCATGTTGCGCACCGCGTTCATGGCCTCGCCGAAGTGTCCCTCGTTCGCCGAGAAGACGTGCCCGCCGTCGGGCGTCGGCTCCCAAACATGTTGGGCGAAGACGTTGATAGCCCACGGTCCGACGTCAATCGCGCGCAAGTGACAGTTCTCGATCGCCTTCCCATCGGGAGACGCGGTGATGTGTAGATCGACGAGCGTCGGCTTTCCATCGCGAATTCGGAATCGTGCGCGGACCGACGGCTCACCGGCTACGCCTTCGAACGCGTAGTCGACAGCTGCCGGCATCAACCACCCGTCAGCCGAAATCCGGTTCATCCCCAGGGACGCGCTTGTCGTCTCTCGTCCCGTCCAGGGGGTTGCACTGTCGACCAATCTCTGTCACTCCTTTCAGGCCTATAAGGGTGACAACCTCTCACCCGTGACCAACGCAGTCAACAGCGATGAGAGGTGGAGCGGTGGAGCTTCTGGGAACGCGGCAGGTCTCGGAATTGACGGGCATCCCCGAGGAGACGCTGCGGTATTGGCGGTTCCGGGGCGACACCGGCCCCGCATCTTTCAAGCTCGGTCCGAAGCGGGTCGTCTACGACCGCGCCGAGGTCGAGCGGTGGATCGAGTCGCAGCGCGCCGCATCGACGACCGGCGCCGCCTGAGCCTTATTCGGCCTGGCGTTCGGGAGGTTCCGGGTGCGTCATGACCGACGGATCGTTGACTGGCCTCCCGACGTTGGAGTGGCGTCGAGTGTTGCGCCGGGTCCGAGTCTCGACCGCGACGAAGGCGGTCGGTTGGGCACTCGCGGACTACACCGACAGCGACGGCACGAACGCCTTCCCCGGCGTCAAGCGCCTCGGGGAAGACACCGAACTCAGTCGGCGGTCGGTCCTCGCGGGACTAGTGAAGCTCCGCGACCTTGGATTGATCGAGCGGGTCACGGAAGGCTCGAAAGGCGGCCGTCCGGGGTTCGCCGACGTGTACCGGCTGACGGTGCCGGACGACCTAGCGGAGCGGGTCGAGATGTGGCCCGTTGATCGTGACAGCTCGAAAGGTGGTGCACCTGGTGCACCTGCCACTGGCCCCGACCAGGTGCACGTCACGACCGACCAGGTGCAACTGACGCACGACCAGGTGCAACTGACGCACGACCAGGTGCAACTGACGCATGACCAGGTGCACGAGGTGCACACCACCTTGCCCTTGACCTTGCCCTTGACCTCGAAACACAAAAACACGCGCGCGCGAGGAAACCGAAACCCAAAACCCAAACCCGCGACGAAGACGACCGGGCCGCCCTGCGATCACGGCTTCCCCGGCTGCGCGTCTTGCCCCGATTGCCGTCGGGGTGGCACCGACTCCGAGGGCGTCACCTGCCACTGCGCCACCGCAGACGTTGGGGCCGTGTCATGACCGAGCTGCGCCGTGACCGGACAGGCGAACTCATCGAGGTACTCGACGACCCGGTCCACGAGTGCGAGGACGGCTGGATCAACGCACTGTCGGATCGGGTGAGCCCGTGCCCGATCTGTCGTCCGCAGCTCGTCGAACGACTTCGAGGCCAGAGGAGGACACGAAGGTGAGCGACCAGGACCGCGATGAGACGCCCGCCGTTCCGCCGGCGCAAGTTCTTGCCGAGCTGGCCATCGAGGTCGCGGCCGGCCGATTCATGGCGGCGATCGCGGACGGCGACCTCACCAAGGCGGCGCGCGTCCTGCTCGCCGCCGGCCGGACCTGGGAGGACGGAATCTTCGCGGTGGCAGCCAGAACCGCGGCGATCGCGGTCGACTTGGCGAAGGCGACCGAGCCGGATCGCTGGCGCGAGTTGCTGACCTTCGCCGTGAACGACGTCGAGATGCGGCTACACCTGGCCCAGGTGGAAGCCGGGCATGGCGAGTCGTGAACAGGTTTCGTCGGTGGTCTGTCGTACTCTCGTGTCGCTGGGCCGCCGGAAGGCGGATTCGGGCCGCGTTAGTGAGTGAGATCGGGCCGCGATAGGTCCCGCCGCTGTGACGACCGGAAGGTCGGGCCGCGGGGTATCGCCGCTGTGACGATCAGGCTTGCGGGACGCCGCTGTGACGAATCCGTGGATCGGTCGCTGTGACAGCAAACCCGCCGAGCGAGCATGGCTGCGGGGCGTTGGGGACTTGGGGTCCGCCCGACGCTGACCGACGCCGCGCGTCTCGGTGATCGCCGAAGTGCTCTCGTGCACCGGCTTCAATCACCGCCCCGTCCCGGTCGTGGCTGACAGATCCGCGACCGGGACGCGGGCCACCATCCACGACATGAGGTGTAGACGTGAAGACCAAAGTCATGCTGCAGGCCGAACTGGACACCCAGCTCAAGCGAGCCCGCGAGCTGTCAGAAAAGGCGGCGAGCGACGTCAAGTTGACCCTGGCCGAGGAGGCCGAGGTCGGGGCGCTCGTCAAGTCGATCCCGGCGTTGCGCCGGGAGATCGAGGTGGCCCCGCCGGGTGGCGCATTCGAGCCCGACGACCCACAGTTACTGGCGTTGAGGTCGGGGCCCGGCGACCGACCGGACGGCGTCGGTGGCAAGTCTTACCTGGCGTTGGATGACCGGTGGGCGGCGAAGGCTGCGGCCGAGATTCGGGGCGCGTTGCGCGGCCCGCAGGCGTTCGAGACGTCGACTGGCGGGACGAAGGCGATCGTCGCCGGCGGGAGCGTGTTGACGCCGCTGGCTTACACGCCGGACGGGCCGGCCGTGCTCCCCGGCCCGGTACCGACGTTGCTGTCGGCGCTGCCGGTTGTGCCGCGGCAAAGTCCGACGTACCGATACTTGAAGCAGTCGACACGTGACTTCCAGGCGGCTGTTGTCGCCGCGGGTGACACGAAGCCGACGAGCACGATGTCTATCGCCTCGGTCGACGCGGCGCTCAAGGTCGTCGCGACACTGAGCGAGGCGCTGCCCGAGTACCTGCTCGCCGACTTCGACGGCCTGTCGACGTTCGTCCAGGGCCAGCTCTTGGAGGCCGTGCAGCTCGCTCTGCAGGACGAGATCTTGAACGGTGACGGGACTGGGGAGCACATGCTCGGCCTCGCGCACGTCTCGGGAGTGCTCGAGCAGACGTTCGGTGAGGACGAGATCACGACGATCGCGGCGGCCCTCTCCCAGCTCGAGGGGCTCGGCGTTCGCCCATCGGTCGTCGCGCTCGCCGCGGAGGATTGGCTGGCCGTGTCGACGACCCGCAACTCCGGTGGCGGATTCGACCTCGGCAGCGCGGTCGACGCCGCCACCCGGAAGGTCTGGGGGACGCCGGTCGTCGTCGTCCCGGCGCTCGACGCCGGCGAAGCGTGGGCGATCGGCGAGAACTCGTTGCAGCTCTCGACCGACGTGCAAGGCATCCGCGTCGACATCGGCGCACCAGGCCTGCTCTGGGAAAGCAACGAGATCAAGATGCGGGTCGAAGGGCGCTGGAACCTCGACGTCATGCGCCCCGGCGCACTCGTCAAGATCAGCCTGTCGGATGAGTCCTAGCCTCGCCGGCCAGCCCGTCGAGACACCCCCGGGGGAAGACAACGCCCCCGGGGTAGCACCCGAGCCCGATCCGAACCCGACCGGGCACGGCTTCACCGGCGACACCTTCCGGCCTGGCGTCGACCGCAGCGACGATCTCGGCCGTCACGAAGTCCCGAGCGGGTTCCGCGACGGGCACGGCGACCTACTCGTCGTCGAGGCGGTGAGTGTCGAGGCCGCGCATCACTGGGACGAACGACGCTGGCGCTCGCTGCATTCGTAGTCCGAGCCGTCCGGGACCAGGGCCCTGCACCCCGGTCCCGGACGGTCAGCCAGCACGACAAACGGCACGACGAACCTCGACGACCACCCACGGCAGGGGAAGGGGCGTTCGGATCACGATGAGGTCGGCCTCGACGGACACTCGCCAGGTAGTGTCCGCGTGCGCGTAGCGGACTGAGCGTGAACCCGTGAACCGGAGGGGCGATGCCGCAGACCCGTGAGGCGCACGCCGCCTACATGCGCGAGTACCGGGCTCGGAGGCGGGTCGAGGACGTCCGCCGTCGCCGGGTCGCTGCTGGTGCGCCGGCAGACGGTCCGCTCGAGCCGGGTGAGGTCGAGCTGGCCGTGCGCGAGGAGCTGGCTGGACTGGCCGACTCGCAGCCGGGGACTGTCGCTGTGGCCGTCACGTTGGCCAAGCTGCTCGACGATCCCGGCCTGATGCCGCAGCACGCGCGGACGGCGAAGGTGCTGGTCGATGTCCTGATGCGCGCCCGATCGACTGGCCGCCCCAGGGGCCGGCTAGACCGGATGCGGTCAGCTCGCGGGCTGACCGTCGTTCGGAACTAGCGGACTGGCCTGTGCATCGAGCTGGGCACGTAACGCCCGGATCTCGTCGTGGAGAGCGGCGACCTGGACCTGCGTGGCGGCCTCGGACTGTCGAACCTCGGTTACGCGGTCCACGAACCAGGCGGCGACGGTTGCGGTGACCACGCCGAGGAGCGCGATGCCGGCGAGCATCAACGCGACCGCGATCGTGCGCCCTTCGGTCGTGACCGGGTAGCGGTCGCCGTAGCCGACGGTGGTGATCGTGGTGATCGCCCACCAAAGCGCGTCCGGGAAGGTCGTGATGTTCGCTTTCGGGTTGCCACGTTCGGCGTCCAGCTCTGCGAGTGCGGCGACGAACAAGATCAGCGCGACGGATGCGCCGATGTATTTCGCTACCCGGCCGTGCAAGGTGTCGGATGCGCGGTGGTCGAGGACACGGATGACCCTGACGAGGCGTAACGCCCGGAGCGGCCGGATGACGGGCAGCACGACCGAAGCGAGGTCCAGCAGAGTGCGACGAACGAACGCGCCCTTCGGCTTAGCCCAGGTGAACCGGAGTGCGTAGTCGACGAAGAACACACCCCAGATCGTGTAATTCGCGACCCAGCAACCATCCTTCACCGGCTCCGGGAGGCTCGGCCACAAGATCGGCACCGCGTACACGACCAGGAACACGACCGCCAGAACGGTGAGCGATCCGCCCGTGCGTTGCTCCCACCGCAGCCGCCGAGCCTCAGATTCGATCATCCGCCGACCGTACCGAGCCGGCGCGTCCGAGCGTGCGGAGCCAGAACGCGACGACGGCGGCCGGCCCGACTCAGGCGGTGTCCAAGTCAGCTTCAGACGTCCAGCGGGCAAGAACGCTGAAAGCGGCGAGCTGTTCGAGCGCGATGTGTTCGGGGATCTCGTCCTGGGGGTCGTGGCTCTTCGGGTTCCGCAGAGCGGCGTAGCAACCTTCGGCGAACGCCCGAGCGCCCCGTTGCAGGCTCCTATAGGTGTCGCTGCCGTCAGGGTCATGAAGTCGCAACTTCGGCTTACCGGGTTTGGCCTCGCCCTCGCTGAACGCCTCGTTGAACAGGGCGGTTTCGGAGACGTCGCGGCGTCCCAGGCGGTTCTGAGCTTCGGCGTTGATCTTCACCGCAGCCGCCACGACCGCCTCCGCGAAATGCCCCGATTGCCAAAGGGACCGCGCAGCATCCCAAACCCAGGGATGCATCGAGGAGGCGCTCAGCCGCGGGGCGCTGTCTCCAAGCTTTTCCGCTACCTCCGCCCGTCGCTCGAGTTGCGCCACCGATCGCTGCGCGGCCTGCCGCTGCTGCTGCCACCGCTTGGACTTGTCCGAGGGGATCGAGGTCCGCCAGCCGGGGAGGACGCGGTCGAGAATCTGTTCGACGACCTGAGCTGCCGCAACGATGTCATCCGAGCGCCCCTGAGGCCGTCGCGTGTCGCCGAAGATCGTCATGCCAGGCGGGTCGGGAACCGTCACGAGTGTCGTCATCTGGACGAACGCTCGAAGCTGTACGACTGCCCATTCTTCATCCACAGACCACCGCCCCCTAACGCCGCCGACGCGACGGCCGCCACGAGATCCCGGTCCCCGGCAGCGTGAAACGCCAGCCCGACCGGGACGAGTACCGCACACCACGCCGGCCGGCCGACAACGACGGCCCGCGCTTGGACAGGTTCATCCGCAGCCCACCGGGCAACTTCACCGACTTGCGGTAGCTCCACCCCATGCGGTGACCGTACCGCCCTGTCGCTCAACATGTATCGGGTGATCCGACAGACTGCGCTAGTGAGTGAGAGTGTCCTTCGCTGGGTGGGCGTGGTGGTTTCCCTCGTGGGGCTTGTGGTGACCGCGCCGGCGGCCTTCCTCGACGTGCTCCGCCGAACAGCGAAGGCGCTCCGGCTCTACAGTCACCCCGCGAACGTTGCTGCGCCCGCGGCCCAAGCGACCGCCGTGGCCATTGCTGCGTCTGTCAGGGTGAGCGCCCACTGGCCCGCCGACGGCACGATCGAGGCGAAGGTGGAGGCGCTCCGAGCGGATCTCCTCAAGGCGAGGGCAGACCACGACCAGCTCGCGGAGCGCGTCGACCGCAGCGACACGGCCATTCGTGCCGAGCTGGCGGAGGCAGTCGGCAAGATCGACACCCAGATTCAGCGACTGTGGGCTCGCTTTGACGTGAACGAACGCCGCTCCATCCAGATCAACGCGGCGGGTCTGCCGCTCGTCGCCGGAGGGGTGATCCTCACCGGCCTGTCGATCGAACTTGCTCGGGTCGAGGCGGTCGGCTGGACGGCCGTCGCACTAGTCATCGTCTACGCGTTGGCGGTCGTGGTGCGCTCCCGCCCGCATCGGTGGCTTCGGGCTAACTGGTAGCGGTCGGCGACCTCTTTGTGATCTTGATTCAGTCCGCAGCTAGTCCGCAAAAAGTCCGCAGGACGTCCACAGACCGTCACTGACCGCCAACCTCACAAACGGTAAATGTGCAGGTCGGAAGGCAAGTGGCTCGCATCGGTGCAGGTCAGAAACGGGGTCGGATTTCCCTGACACGGAGGAGGTCACAGGTTCAATCCCTGTAGCGTCCACCAGGTTGCCGATTGTGCGAACTGTGGTGCCGTCGTCAGTTGCCGGTTCGGTGTCTGCCGGTTGGCGGGGGATGCGGTAGATCGGTCGGATGCGAGCCGGTTCGACGACTTGGATTTCGTGGACGAGTTGCTCGACGAGCGCCTTGCGTTGGGCAGGTGTGCCGCGGTCGAGGATCTGATCGATGTGGTCGGCCAGAGCGTCGAGTTCTTCCTCGGACGGCATCATGGGCAGCTGGTCGAGTAGCTCGGTCAGTCCGTCGCGGCGCGCCTGGAGTTGGACTGTCTTGGCTTGCAGCGTCGTCAGTCGGTTTTGCGGGGATCGGATCGAGGGTGTCCTCGAATGCGGTCAGGTAGCGGTCAGTCGCGGTGCCGGTGCGGGTGATCTCCTTCTCCGACCCTGGTCAGCTCAGCCCGGTGGCCTGCAGCCGGTGCGGCGCGCGGGTCTTGGAGCCGAACGCCAGCACCGTCAGCTGCTCGGTAAATCAACACGCGGTGCTCGGAGACGAGTTGCAGGATGCGTCGGTCCCGGTCAGTCAGCCGTGACCACACAGTCCCGACCGGCTCACCCAGCCGCCGTCCGCCTCGGCGACCAGCGGGCCGGCCTGCCCTCACCCGTTCCCCCGAATGAGGAATTTGACTACGTCGATGCCCGTACAGTCGGAGACCCGCGCCGTGCTCTGTCGCTCCCGTAATCCGGGACCTACAGCCGCCTCGTCGGCGGCGTCTGCCCGGCACCTTAACCCGCCGCGCTGATGCCACCCGACCCGTCGGGCCTGACACCGCCCCGAACGCACCCAGATCGACCATTCCACACCGTCCCCGCGGAGTTCTCTCTCTTGCACCTAGAACTCCGGATTTCAGGCCGATTTGACACACGGCGGCAGGATTAACAGGAAACAGCGACCCTGCGAAGATCGGGCGGCATGGCTGTGGCTCGGCGGCATCACATTCTGAGTCTGCTGATCACGGATATCCTTCGAACCGTGCGGAGGGGCGAGGGCAGGCGGGTCGGGACTGCCCGATCACTTCGGAGTTACCCCGAGGTCATCACCGCACGCAGGTCATCGCGTCGCACGCCCGATGTCGCACTCCATGCAAGCGTGGGCGCGCACATCAGAGGATGGCTGTCCTCGTCCCTCCGGCCACGATGAACCCGCGGGAGCATGTCGCGTCGGGGCTGGCGACCGCGATGCTGGCCGGACCGTGGAGCCGTGTGGCGATGCTGTCACGCACTCGCGTGGCGCTGGGCCGCATGCGCCACGCTGGCTCAGTGACCTGGTCGATCAGGTCATGGCGGCCTACCGTGAGCCGCCAGCAGACCGTCCGCGCGAACTAGCCGGATACCTGCAGGCGTGCCCAGCGTGGACGAAAGCGTGGGGACACCGCAGGCCTCCACGCATCGTGACCTGGACACCCACGCCGACGCAGATCGTGGCGCGGCGCTGGCCGATCGCCGAACTCCACGATCATGCGGCGCTGGCGGCCCTGCTGGATGTCGATCAGGGTGAACTCGCCTGGTTCGCCGATGTCCGTTCGCTGGAGCAGCGCTGCCCCGAACCGCTGCGGCACTACCGGTGGACGACGCTGCCCCGTCCGCATGGCTGCGGCTGGTTGCCGCGCCCAAACCGAGGCTGAAGGAGATCCAACGGCGACTGCTACGGAACGTCCTGCGGCCGATCGCCTTGCATGAGGCCGCGCATGGCGGCGTGCTCGGATGCTCCGTGCGGACCGCCGTCACCCCGCACGCTGGTGCGACCGTCGTCATCCGTGCCGACCTGAAGTCGTTCTTCACCTCCATCTCAGCTGGTCGCATTTGGAATCTTCTGCGTGTTGCCGGACTTCCGGAAGGTGTCGCCCAGACCGTCACGGGACTCGTGACCACCGTTGTTCCAGAGGCTGTCCTGCTCGCGCACCGTGCGCAGCTCCCCGCCGCGGCACAGGCTCGGCTACGGGTGCCCCATCTACCGATCGGGGCGCCGACTTCACCAGCGCTCGCCAATCTGCTCTGCTACTCACTCGACCGGCGACTTGCCGGGCTAGCAGCGCGGTTCGGCGCCGCATACACGCGCTACGTCGACGACCTCGCTTTCAGCGGCGGCCCATACTTGCGCACCCGCCGAAGCCGTTTCCTCGAGTTGGTCAGCGAGATCGTGCGAGCCGAGGGCTTCGCTCTCAACGACCACAAGACCGTCGTTCTCGGCGACGCCGGGCAGCAAAGGCTGCTAGGCACCGTGATCAACGACCATCCGACCCTAGCTCGCGCCGAGCGTGACGTGCTGCGGGCAATCCTGCACAACTGCGCGACCCAAGGTTGGCGCACCCAGACTCGCGGACGAACCGACTTCGCCGAGCACTTACGCGGACGCATCGCATGGGCCGCAGGCCTGGACCCTGCGCTCGGAACGAAACTCGTGACCGCCTACGAGCGCATCGACTGGAGCTAACCCAGCGTCGATTGTCTTCAGCGTGCGCAAGCGATGCGGGCGTCTAGCGCTTTATCGCCAGCCGCAACCCGTTACCCACAACCAACACTGCCCCGGCGCCACTGCGCCGTGGTTCGCATGAGGGTAAGTGGCTCGCAGCCTCTGCTAGTCGTTCGTTCATCGTCAGGCCCGCGGTCAGATCCCACGGGTACTGAGCGACGGCGCGCCCCCGGTCAGTGATGGTGATCGTCTCGCCGCACGCCGCCGGGGCCCACGACGGCAGAGGCGTTTGCTCCAATGCGCGGATGCCGACTTCACTCATGTTCTTCAACAGGTAGCACGTTCGACTCGAACTCCGGAACGTGGGCACCGCGATACCGCCGGGACGCTGCCCGTCTCGTAGTTTCCGCGCTCCGCGGGGGTCAATCCTGTGACGCGTCGGCACCCGTATCGATGCCGAGCAGGCGCTCGCGCTTGCCGTAGGTCGATTCGATGTACAGATGAAGATCCTCGGAACCGTCGTGATAGTCGTATTCGAGTATCTCGTCGGGCCCGAAATCCATCTTTCCGCCCATCATGTACGGCATCCCGGAATTCTGGAGGCGTTCGCGCAACGCGGCTGGATCGGACCCGCGAAGTTGGATGTGGTGAAGCCCCTCCCCGCGTTCCTCCAGGAATTCCGTGTAGGGCGAGGGTCCCACCGGTTCGATGATCTCGAAGGTGATGCCGCCGACCAGACAGGCTGCCGTACGCATCGAGTACTCCCGCTTTTCCTTGCCGGGGCCGACTCTCGTGTCCACATGCGGCAGGTCGCGAAAGTCGTAGATGCGCCACGGCCCCCAGCCGAGCACACGTTCGTAACTCTCGACGGTACGTTCCAGGTCCCTGACGACGATCGCGACTTGAACCACGATGATGCCGTGGGCGGTCTCCTCGCTCTCGACCATCAACCTGTCATCAAGCTCCACGAGCTCTCCTTCGATCCAACACTATGGCTCTGCCGGAACGTATCGCACCGGGACCGTGGGACCGTCGGCTGATCCGTCGTCATGGCGCACGGGCCAGCGATCTGTCGAACACGTTGAGGGCGAGCAGTACGGAGCTCGTGACGACGAGGAACCAGGCGAGGTGGTGCATCCCCGCGGTGTCCGCGCTGCGGCCGTAGAAGCCGCCCTGAGCAGCTGAAGCGGCAATCGCCCCCAGGTAGCCGAAGGTGCGCAGCAAACCAGCCGAGGCAGCGATGCTCACCGGGTCGGCCTGACGGTAAACCGCACTCTGCAGCGCCAAGCTGTTCAGTCCCTGCGGGATGCCGAATACCAGTATCACCCCGAGCACCAGCCACACCGAGGTCGCCGGGCGCAACGTGAGGAGCAGCAGGCACGCCGCGAGCTGCGCCACGGCGGCGACCATCAGCTTGCCACGCAGCTCCCACCGTCGGCCGGTGATCGCCGACACGGCGATTCCCGTCACCGAGAGCGGCAACATGAGCAGGCCTGCGCGGCCGGGGGAAAGCCCTCGCCCGTCCTCGAGCCATTGGGTGAAGCCGTACAGGAAGCTGTAAGCGGCCACGTAGACGAGTAGGGCCCGGCCGTAGGTCACCAGCAGCGGCGCGTTGCCCCGCAACGCGCGCAGGTCGACGAACGGACTCGGATGACGCAATTCGCACACGGCGAACCCCACCGCGGCGACGCCCGCGACGAGCAGCAAGTACCAGTTGCCGACGTCCGGGCTCACCAGGAACAGCAGGAGGGTGACCAGTGCCCCCGCGAAGAGGAGCATGCCGCCGAAGTCCAGACCGATCTTGCCGGCCAGGGCCGGACCGACGTCCCGCGCAGGGCTGTCCCTGGGAAACCGTCGCCAACCGAGCGCGAAGGCCGCCGCCGCGAACGGGAAGTTGATCGCGAACGTGGCGCGCCATCCACCCAGGCCGATCAGCAGGCCGCCGAGCGGCGGCCCGATGACCGCAATCGTCTGGGTGGCGATCGCCAAGACGGTGAGGACCCCGTTGGGGCTGTCTTCGCCGGTGCGTTCGGCCTCGTCGCGGAGCAGCCGCATCGCCGCCGGATAGCCGGCACAGGTGCCGAAACCGAGAATGACACGAGCCACGATGAGCACCGGCAGGTTCGGCGCCGTGGTCCCGATCACCCCCGCGAGTCCCACCAACCCCGTCGCGGGAAGGAACAGTCGGCGCGGCCCGAAGAGGTCGATCAGGCGCCCCACCACCGGTTGCCCCACCGCCGTGGCCAGATACAACGCGGAGATCAGCCAAGCAGTCGCCGACGGAGGCGCGTCGAATGCAGTGCCGATCGGCACCAGCGCGACGGACACGATCGTCGAGTTGATCGGGTTCAGCGCCGCGCCGGCTATCAGCGGCGCGATCAGCTTGCGGTCGAACCCGTCGCCCGCTTCCAGTCTCGCGCCCAACCGCCCGAGGACCGGCCGTCCCGGCCGGGTCGCTGGTGGGGTCAGCTGTTCCTTCACGCCTCGACCACCCCTCCGAGCAGGTCGAGGGCGTCGGCGATGAGCTGCCGTCGAGGCAGCTCACGCTCGTACAACGCGGCCAGCGTCTTCACCATCGATCGGGGCCTCACGCGTGTCGCGCACGCAAGCTGACTCGCCGACATCACCCGTTCACCGCGAGCGCGGAGGAGCTGCCGCCGTGCGGACCGCTCAGCCCGTTCACCGGCGGAGCCTTGCCGCAACCGACCGACAAGATCCGCAGCTGCTGCGACGACCGGCGGAGTTGAGGTCCACCGGCTGAGCCACGAACAGGCACCCTAGGCTGATCAGTCAGGCTGTACACCGCTCTGTCAGGGCTCCCCCTCCAAGCGGTGCAGCTTGTCGGATCGGAGCCGGAGATGCGCATCGGAATCCCCCGTGAAGTGAAGAACCACGAGTACCGGGTAGCGGCCACCCCCGCCGGAGTCCATGAGCTCGTCCGGCACGGACACGAGGTGTTCGTCGAACGGGAAGCGGGCCTGGGGTCGTCGATTCCGGACGATCAGTACCTCGGCGCCGGGGCGCAGGTGCTCGAGGATCCCGACGACGTCTGGGCGAACGCGGACCTCGTCCTGAAGGTGAAGGAGCCGGTGCCGGCGGAGTACCGCCGAATCCGCGACGGTCAGGTCTTGTTCACCTACCTGCATCTCGCGGCGAACCGGGAGTGCACGGACGCACTTCGCTCAGCGGGCGCGATCGGCATCGCCTACGAGACCGTCCAGCTCGACGACGGCACGTTGCCGCTGCTCGCCCCGATGTCCGAGGTCGCGGGTCGGCTCGCGCCACAGGTGGGCGCCTATCACCTGATGCGCCCCGGTGGCGGCCGCGGCACACTCCTCGGCGGGGTGCCCGGTACCCATCCCGCGAAAGTCGCGGTGATCGGTGCCGGTGTCTCCGGCTCGAACGCGGCGACGATCGCACTCGGCATGCAGGCCGACGTCACCGTCCTGGACCGGAACGTCGCACGGCTACGGCACCTCGACGACGTCTACCGGGGCAGCCTCCGCACGATCGCCTCCAACACCTACGAGGTCGAGAAGGCGGTGTCGGACGCGGACCTCGTGATCGGGGCGGTGCTGGTCGCGGGGGCGAAGACCCCGACCTTGGTCAGCAACGCGTTGGTCTCCCGGATGAAGCCGGGTTCGGTGCTCGTCGACATCTCGATCGACCAGGGAGGCTGCTTCGAGGACTCCCACCCCACCACCCATGACGCACCGGTCTTCACGGTGCACGAATCGATCTTCTACTGCGTCGCGAACATGCCTGGTGCCGTTCCGCACACGTCGACGTACGCGCTCACGAGCGTCACGTTGCCGTACGTGCTCGAGCTCGCCCAGCATGGCTGGCGGCAGGCGCTGCGCCGCGACCCGGCCTTGGCCCGCGGGCTGAACGTTCACCACGGGACGATCACCAACGACGCGGTCGCCGCTGCCCACGGTTGTCCCCACGTGTCGGTCGAGCAGATCCTGGCGTAGGGACTACGCCGCGCAATCCGAGCAGATGAACTTCTTGGCGTCGGCGAGCTGGCTACGGTGGTGCACCAGGAAGCAGCTCGTACACGTGAACTCGTCGGCCTGCTTCGGGACGACGCGGATCGCGAGTTCCTCGTCGCCCAGGTCGGCCCCCGGGAGGTCCAGCTCGGCTTCGAACGGGTCGGCGTCGTCGCCGAGGTCGGCTGCCGAATCGGCACGGCGGGCCTTCAGCGCCTCAAGCGATTGCTCGGTCTGCTCCTCGGATTCGTGACGCGGGGAGTCGTAGTCGGTAGCCACGGGGATGCTCCTGTGTTCGTCGTTTCGTACTGCGTCGCCGGCCCTGCGTACCGGTAGATCACCGCTTGCGACGCGGATGTTCGCACACCGGCGGCGAGTCTGCTAACGCAAGAGGGCCTCCGGTTGTGCCCGTTCGGGGCGACGAGTTCACCAACACCCGTTCAGCGTGGCGAACATCACTTTCGAACCGACCATCCGTGCCCCGGTTTCGAGTGCGACGCCCCGCCGCGGGCCGCTCAGCCGGTTCGCCGGAGCCAGCTCACAGGCGTCTCCGCACCGCCCCGCCGCAGCGGCTCGAGCTCGGCGTCCCAGGCCGTTCCGAGCAGCCGTTCCAGCTCGTGCGCGAGGCCCGGCGACATCGGGACGTCGTGATTGCCCGCAAGCAGTGCCCGCAGTTGCCCCTCGGTCACGACGGCCTCGCCGCTCGCCGAAAGGGCGGTCCGGAACAAACCCAGGTTCGGGGTGTAGGCGTAACGCTCGGCGTCCGCCCCGTCGCTCGGGCTCTCGACGACCTCGAACCGCACCGGGCCCAATCGGCGCAGCCGGCCGGTGACCCGTCCCGCGAGACCAGCCGGCCCGCAGATGTCGACCGTCGCCGTCAAAGCACCTGGCTCGGCCGGCTGGACCGCCCAATGCAACGCCACCGGTTGCTCCAGCTCGAAGGACAGGGCGAATTCGAGATGCGGGCACAGCGGAGGGGGGCACGACAGGACGATGAGACGGCACGGCGCGGCAACGCCGACGACCCCGCCGGGCGGATTGGCGACCACGGATACCTCCGAAAGACGAGGGGCGCCTTCCCCGACGAACTCGTCCAACGGCATCCGTGCCGACCCGCTACGCGGAAGTCTGGCACAGCCACGTCCCTCCCGTCACCTCTGTCACACCGACGGCGGGGTAACGTCGCGCCGTGCGCCTGTTGATCCCGCCCGGCCCAGCTGACCTGGAGACCGAGGAAGCCCGTTTCCACGCCTACCGAACGCCGCGAAGGGACTGGGTCCGGGCGAACTTCATCGCCAGCATCGACGGCAGCGCCGCGATCGACGGCCGGGCCGGCGGCTTGGGCTCGCCCGTCGACCAGCAGATCCTGGCGATCCTGCGCGCCCACGCCGAGGTCGTGCTCGTCGGCGCGGCCACCGTTCGGGAGGAGAAGTACGGCCCGCTACGGCACACGCCGACCCGAGAGGCGCTACGTCGCGAACTCGGCTTCACCGACCCGGCCCGGCTCGCCGTCGTCACCGCCCATCCGACCTTCACCGGCGACGAGCGCTGGATCGCCGAGGCGCCGATCCCCCCGCTGATCCTGACGACCGACAGCGCCGCGCGGGACGTGCCCGGCGCCGAGGTGATCGCCTGCGGCGAGGGTGAGGCGGGGTGGATCGAGCCGAGGCGGATCATCACCGCACTCACCGACCGCGGCCTGCGGGCGATCCTGTGCGAAGGCGGGCCACATGTCATGGGTGAGCTCACCGGTGCGGCTCTCGTCGACGAGCTCTGCTTGACCCTCTCCCCCGTCCTCGCCGGACCGGGCACTCCGCGGATCGTGGCCGGCCCCCCGTGGTCACAACGTCGGGTGAGCAGGTTGACGCAACTCCTGGAAGCCGACGGGCTGCTCTTCGCCCGCTATGCCTTCGAGGGCGTCCTGGACGAACCCGTCGGGGAGCAGGCCTAGCCGAACTCGACGCTAGACGTTCACGTAGTCGTCGCGCGGCGGAATCTCGGGGGCGTCGCCCGCCGACTCGTATTCCTCCGGCGGTTCGACCGAGACGCGAGGCGTGATCCTTTCCAGCCACTTCGGGAAGAACCAGTTCGCCTTGCCGAACAGATGCATCAGCGACGGCACGAGCATCGTGCGCAGCACGAACGCGTCGAGGAAGACCGCCGAGGCGAGGCCGAACCCGAAGATCTTGATCGGACGACCTGGGCCGATGACGAAGCCGAGGAAGACGGCGATCATGATCAGCGCCGCGGCCGTGATGATGCCGCCGGTCTCCGCCTGGCCGACGGTCACCGTCCGCTCCGCGTCCTTGGTATGGACCCACTCCTCGTGCATTCGGCTGACCAGGAAGACCTGGTAGTCCATCGACAGCCCGAACAGGATCGCGAACAGCATCACCGGGATCCAGGCGTCGATGGGACCGCCCGGCCCGGCGCCGATGCCGTCGGAGAACCAGCCGAACTGGAAGCCGGCTACCACCAGACCGAAGGTGCCACCCGCGGCCAGCAGGTTCATCACCGCGGCGGTTGCCGGGACCACGAGGCTACGGAACGCGATCAGCAACAGGATGAACGACAACCCGACGACGACCGCGATGAACAACGGCATCTTGCGCGCCAGCACCTTGGCGAAGTCGACGTTGATGGCCGTCTCGCCGTACATGTAGATGTGGTTGCCGGAATCCTTGTAAAGCGGCGGAAGCGTGTCGGCCCGCAGGTGCCGGACGAGCTCGTACGTCTTCTCGTCCTGCGGCGACGTCGTCGTCTTGAAGGACACGAAAGCGATGTCCTTGCTCAGCTGAGTAGTCCGGACGCTCGCCGTGTCGACGCCGTTCGTCGAGGTGATGGCCTGCGCGACCCGCTGCAGGTAAGTCTGATCGGACGCGCCCGCCCCACTCACGACCGCTTCCAACGCCGAGTTGTATCCGATGCCGAAGTCGGACTTGATCAGGTCGTAGCCGACCCGCGTCGTCGACCCCTTCGGATCGCTGCCCTGGTCGCTCGAACCCAGCTGGGTCGAGAAGAACGGCAACGCGAGCGCGATCATGACCGCGCCCGACCCGAGAGCGACGACGGCGCGGTGCGCGGCGACGAACTCCGACCAGCGCGCCCAACGCCCGACCGGACGGCTGTCGATGAACTCGCCCGCACGCACCGCGGCCCGCTGCTTGCGCGGCAGCACCTTCAGACCGAAGAGGCTGAGCAACGCGGGAAGCAACGTCAAGGAGGCGATCATCGTGAACCCGACGGCCAGCGCGGTCGCCACGGCCATGCCGTTGAAGAAGCTCACCCCCAGCGCGATCAGGCCGAGGATCGCGATACACACGGTCGTGCCCGCGAAGAGCACGGCCCGGCCCGACGTGTTGATCGCGGTGACGATCGATTCGGAGATCGGCATACCCCGGCGCAGGTTGCGCCGATGTCGGGTCACGATGAACAACGCGTAGTCGACGCCGACACCGATCACCATGAGCTCCGCCAGTTGCGGAGTGATGTTCGAGACGTTCATCGCGTGACTGAGGATGTAGATCACGCCCAGCCCGCTGATCAGGGCGACCGCGGCGGCGGCCAACGGCAGAACCGTCGCGGCGACGGTACGAAAGACGATGCCGAGGATGATCAGCGCCGCCGCGAACCCGATGAGGATCGAAAGGCCCGCGCCGCTGTCCTGGCCTACCTGCGAGAAGGCGTTACCGGTGAACTCGACTTCCAGCGTGTCGCTACGGAGCTTCTTGATCTGGTCGTAGACGCCCTTGAAATGGCCCGGGTCGTAGTGGTTGCTCTGCCAGGTCACCGTCACCAGTGCGGTGGTGGAGCCTCGCGCGGTGTTGAGCAGGCTGGGGTTCCCCGCCGTCACGGCGCCGTTTTTCCCGCAGTCGATGGACTGCCACGGCGAGGCCACGAGGCCGACCTCGTTGCCCGACTTGCACAGGGCGACCAGCGTGGGCTCCAGCTGATCCGGAGCCGCCGTGAACGCCCCCTGCTTGCTCTTGAGGACGACGGTCCCGGTCGCTCCGTTCTGGCTGTCCAGCCCGGAGTCCTTGAGCAACTTGGCCACGCTCGCGGTTTCGGTGTGCGGGAGGCTGAACGTGTCCTTGTACTTGGATCCGCCTATCCCGGCCGCGACGAGCTGAGCCACCACGACGAACGCGATCCAGGCACCGACGACCCACCAGCGATGACGGACGGCAAAACGCGCGATTGTCTGCACCCTGCTGCTCCCGGTGTATTTGCCCGACGACCCGATCCTGGGGCCTGACTGAGTACCGCCCAAGCCTGCACCACTCGACACCGAGGTGTCGACTCGGAATCCGCCAACGGATGCGATGTCGCTTGCTTCACCGCACGGATCCGATCAGCGCTGGCGGTATACGTGCGCGCGGTGCGCGAAGCGCACGACGTCGACGACCCGGACGACCTCGTCTATCTCGTAGATGATCCGGTAGTCACCGCGGCGCGCGCTCCACAGACCGGCGAAGTCGGCTCCCAGCGGCTTGCCGCGTCGGCGCGGGTCGCCGGCGAGTGCCACGAACACGAACGTCACCAAGGGCTCGGCGTAGCGAGCCGGGATGGTCTTCAACGACCGGACCGCGGCCGAACTCAGCACGACCTGATACGGGCCGCTCGACTCGTCGTCCTGGTCGATTTCGGCGGGCGTCACGGTCGGCGGATGGGCAGACCCAGTTCCGCACGCACCGCGGCCTCGTCGTATCCGCCGCCGGCGGCGATCTCCCGGCGGGCCTCGGCGATGTCCTGCTGGATACCGGGCACCGCCTGCCAGAACAATGTCTCGCGCAGCGACTCCCACTCATCGGCCGAGACCAGTACGGCGGCAGGCTTGCCACGCCGGGTGATGGTGACGTGTTCGTGCATCGTCACGGCCTCGTCAACCAACTCGTTGAGCCTGGCCTTCGCTTCGGTGAGCGGGACAGTCGTCATGACCCGATTTTAGACCTGAAATCAGATCCGGCCAGGCGAACTACAGACCTGAGGAGAAGTCCGACGTGTCGAGTGGGGTCCGAGCCGTCCGTGCCCGACGCGGCTCGACCTGGCGGTACGCCGCCGCGCCGATCAGCGACGCGCGGAAACGGGCGTGCCATCCGGCTGCGGGGCCTCGGGCTACCAAAAACCGAGGGACTCCAACCATCTAAACCCGTAGAACACGAGCGCACCGAGTAAGCGACACAAAGACCCACGGTGTGTAGAACTGACCGCATGGATCTCCCGGTCATGCCGCCCATCAAGCCGATGCTCGCCACGGCGGTCGACACCATTCCGTCCGGCATGCGTTACGAACCCAAATGAGACTACTCGCGTCGGAATTTATAGTTTCTTCGACCAGCCGGAACAGTTGCGATGCGCGCTGGGCAGCGCAGTCTCCGCTCGAACCTACGTTCGTGAGTCACGAACCCCGAGGATCCTTGCTGCGGGGTGAGGCTCTTGATCAACTACCGCAACGCACCAGGTTCAATAGGTGAACTTGGCCGATCGCTCGCATATGCTTGAGACAGAGGAGGCGCTATGTCGAACGAACGAACTCGGGGAACGGTTTCGAAAGGTGCGGTTCCCTCCCGTGTCACTGGAGGCACGCGGGGAGCGTCGCCCATCGCTGCACCCCGGCCGATCGTGACCCCGGCTCAGCCCCCATCTGGCGGAGGCGGACAGTCCGCGAAGAGTCGCTAGAAGGTCTCCAGCGGTAGCTGATCTTGGGATCCTTCGAGCCACGCCACCCGATCGATCCCATTGAGCGGTACGTACAAACCGAGGCTCCCGCCTACGGCCTCTAAGAATCGACCTTCTTCAGACATACGCCACTCAACGCTGATGAAGATGTCTCGCGGCTCTGGGTAGAGCGAGAGGTAGGCATCATCGGAAAGCCAACCGCCGACCCAACGACTGTCGCTCGTGAAGATCCGGACGAAGCAGCCCCCACGTCGTGCGGCTACCCAGTCCCACGCCGACGGAATCCCGGAAATCGGCCGCGCTCTGACACCAAGAGTGCGGCCTAACCACTCGGGGACGTGCGCGTTGACCCAACCTTGGTGGCCGCGGGCCCATTCGCTCACTCGGCATTGCATCTCCGCAACGACGGCTGGGACCAAGAAGAGCAGCAAGAACGCTGCGAGCCCGATCTCGCGAGGATGATGCGCGAAGTTTGCCGCGGTGAATCTCTTATCAGTGTTCGTTGTCCCTAGTCGGATGATCTCGGGCCCAACCGCGATTAGGTAGAGCGCGTCGAGAACAACGCTCACGACAACGGCACGCACGAAGCGAACGCTGAATTGCTGGTCCTCAGGCGTCGGCCCCATTGCCAGACGGCGAACTGTGGCGTAGACGATCCCTGGGACCACGAGCAGTAACAACGCCAGTATTTGAAGGACGGTTGAGGGTACGAACACAATCCGATCGTGCCCTGGAGGGCGTCACCTGGCGGCGTCGACTCGCTCTCATCGACAAAAATGTGGAAGCGCAGACATTCAAAGCCGCGGGCATGAGCCGTTGTCCCCCCAGCTACGCCAACCAGCGAGCTTCTAACTGTGTAGAACTGACGTATGGACCTGCCGGTGACGCCCCCTATCAAGCCAATGCTCTGCCAGGTTACGTCGTGGGAAGCGATACACGACATGATCGACAAAGGGTGGCGTGGCCGTTTCGAACCTAAATTTGACGGCTTTCGCACGATCGTGTTCCGCGACGGCGACGAGATCGAACTGGGCAGCCGGACCGGCAAACCGCTGACCCGCTACTTCCCCGAGGTCGTCGAGGCCGTGCGAGCCTCGCTGCCGACCCGATGCGTGGTCGACGGCGAGACGATCCTGCCGATCGACGGCGTCCTCGACTTCGAGGCACTGCTCCAGCGGGTCCACCCGGCCGAGTCGCGGGTCCGAAAGCTCTCGGTCGAGACACCGGCCCGGTTCGTCGCGTTCGACGTCCTCGCACTCGGCGCCGACAACCTCATGGAACTCCCTCTCTCCGAACGGGTTCGCCGGCTTCCGGAGGTCGTGACCGCGGGCGACGGCGTGCACGTCACCCCGTTCACCGAGGACGAGAAGCTGGCCGCCAGCTGGTTCGGCGCCTTCGAAGGCGCGGGGCTCGACGGGCTGGTCGCCAAACCGTTCGACATCCCGTACGTTCCCGACAAGCGGCTCATGCGCAAGATCAAGCATCAGCGCACCGCGGACTGCGTGGTCGCCGGATACCGCGTGCACAAGACCGGGTCCGGCGTCGGGTCTTTGCTGCTCGGCCTCTACGACGAGGCGGGGGCCCTCCAACACGTGGGAGTGGTCGGAGCCTTCCCGATGGCCCGGCGGCGCGAGCTCGAAGAGGAGCTCCAACCGCTGCGGCTGGCCGAGGGCGCGTCCCACCCGTGGCTGGACAACCCGGCCGCGGGCGACCGGGTGCCCGGTGGACAGCCGAGCCGTTGGCAACAGGGCAAGGATCTCTCGTTCGTCCCGCTCGAACCGGCGATCGTCGTGGAGGTCGCGTACGACCACATGGAGGGCACCCGGTTCCGGCACACCACCCAGCTGGTGCGCTTCCGTCCCGACCGGGATCCGCGCTCGTGTGGCTACGACCAGCTCGAGCGCCCGGTGAACTTCGACCTGGATTCGGTCCTTGCGGGTGAAGGCCCCTGAGAAGCCGCCCGGATCAGCCGAAACCGAAGCGGCGGCGGCGCCGACGCGCGAAGGTCGCCGTCGCGGTGACGTCCTCACCGAGACCGGCCGGGTCGCCGGTGGTGGCGTAGCGGTAGAGCAGCGCCCGCGCGACCGCGTTGAGCGAGGCGCTCAGCACCACGTACGCAACGAACCCGACGACACCGACGGCGAGCGCGGCGACGACGAATCCGGCGGCGACCAGCAGGATCGTCCCGAAGATCACCAGCAACAGCCAGGGCAGCAGGAGCACGTCGACCGCCACCACGCCGCCGACCGATTCGCCCCAGCGGGCCCGGACGATCGCCGCGGACCGCTTGACCGCCTCGCCGGGACCGACGTCCTCGACCAGGATGACCGGGATCGCGAACGCCGAAGCGACAGCCCACGCCGCGTCCATGAGTCGAGCCACGATCGAACCCACCAGACCGAACCGCTCCTCGACCGCCCGCAGGACCAGCCCGACGATGGTGCTCAGTGCCGCCCACCGGGCGAACTGGCCACGCCGGGCCCACGCCGCGTCGAAGGCAGCTTGCACGCTGGTGCGACCGGTCTCCACCCGTTGCAGCGCTCCGGCAGCAACCGCGGCAGCCGAGAACGACGAGAGGAAGACCACGAGATAGGTGAGCGCCGCGTACAGCGCCCACGACAGCACGCTCGGATGGTCGTAGGCCGACGACAACAGCAACGCCGGAACACCCAGGACCGCGAAGACGACGAGCCCCGCCGCGCCCGCGAGAAGCGGCAGGTACATCAGCCGCGGCTCGAGCATCAGAACCGACCAACTACGCATCCCCAGGCGCCAACCAGCCCGTAACCGCCCCACCGCCGTCGCCTCCGGATGTCGAATGTCGTTCCAAGGTAGGCATTCGGGCGTGACCTGGTCACCGCATCGCCGCCGGTCACCCGATCGGCGCAACGACCCGGGTCCGGCGCCACTCGGCAGGACGCGGAATGATCGGAACCGGCGGGATGCTTTACCCCGATGTCCGCCAAGTTGGATGAACGGCACGCTCGTCAGGAAGGACGCAGTCATGGCCGAGGCCGAGACGTTCGAGGTCACGAAGACCGACGAGGAATGGCGCCAGGAGCTGTCTCCCGAGCAGTACTCGGTACTGCGGCAGGCCGGCACCGAACGTGCGTTCACCGGCGCCTACACCGACACCGAGGATCCCGGGCTCTACAAGTGCGCGGCCTGCGGCAACCCGCTGTTCCGCAGCGAGACCAAGTACCACTCCGGGTCGGGCTGGCCCAGTTTCTGGGAGCCGATCACGGCGGAGGCGGTGGTGACGAAGTCGGACAACAGCCACGGCATGATCCGTACCGAGGTGGTCTGCGGTCGCTGCGGCAGCCATCTCGGGCACGTCTTCTCGGACGGCCCACAGCCCACCGGGCAGCGGTACTGCATGAACTCGATCTCGCTCGATCTCGAACAGGACGCCTGAGCGACTACGGCAGCGCGGCGACGATCTCGGTGATCGGGCGCCGCCGCCCGGTGTAGAACGGCAACTCCTCGCGGGTGTGCCGGCGGGCCTCGGCGCCACGCAGGTGACGCATGAGGTCGACGATCCGGTGCAGCTCGGATGCCTCGAACGCGAGGATCCACTCGTAGTCCCCCAGCGCGAAGGAGGAGACGGTGTTCGCCCGGACGTCGGGGTATTCGCGCGCCATCTTGCCGTGCTCCGCGAGCATCGCCCGCCGGTCGGCGTCCGGCAGCAGGTACCACTCGTAGGAGCGGACGAACGGGTAGACGCAGACGTAGTCCTGGGCTTCCTCCCCGGCCAGAAACGCCGGGATGTGGCTCTTGTTGAACTCGGCGGGGCGGTGCAGCGCCAGCACCGACCAGACGGGTTCGGTGTGCCGGCCGAACGCGGTCCGTCGGAACCGGGCGTAGGCCTCCTGCAGGTCGTCGCTGCTCGGGGAGACAAACCAGATCAGCAAGTCGGCGTCCGCCCGTAGTCCGGCGACGTCGTAGCTGCCGCGCACCGTGACACCCTTCGCGGCCAGCTGCCCGAACAACTCGTCGACCTCGGCCGCCAACGCGGCCCGGTCCTCGCCGAGCGGGGTCACGGCCCGGAAGACCGACCACATCGTGTAACGGATCTGCTCGTTCAGTTCCTTGGCCAGTTTGCCGTCGATCGCCATAGCCCATCATCCCCCAAGATGCCCCGCGACGACGCGGGCGGCGGCGGTCCCCGACCGGACGCACGCCGGGATGCCGACCCCGTCGTACGCCGCCCCGCATACGACCAACCCGGCCGGCAGCGCCGCCCGCAGCCCGGCCACGTGGTCGAGGTGACCGGGCCGGTACTGCGGGAGTGCCCCACCCCAACGGGAAACCCGCGAGGCGATCGGTCGGCTGGAAATGCCGGTGAGAGAGGCGACGTCGGCCGCGACCACTCCCGCCAGCTCGACGTCCGGACGTTGCAGTTCGGACTCGTCGCCGTAGCGCCCGACACTCGCCCGCAGCACCACCGGCGCCGACGCGGGATGCCGCCACTTGTTGCCGACGAACGTGACCGCCTTCACGACCCGACCGGCGGAGGCGGCCACCAGAAAACCGTTGCCTTCGGGCACCGGCATTCCCACCGGGTAGACCAGCGTGACGATCGCCACCGAGGCGTACGGGGTGGTCGGGGCGACGGCGGCGGGTACCTGCTGATCGAGCAACCGCGCGGCCGGCGGCGCCGGCAGGGCCAGGATCACCGCGTCGAACAGCTCGCGGCGCTTGCGGCCGGCTGCACCGAACGCAACCGACCACAACGTCCCCTCCGCGGACAAACCGGTCGCTGCGTGTCCGGTCGCGAGAACGCCGCCGCGGGCCTCGATCGCCGCCGCCACCGCCCCGGCGAACGCTCCCGTCCCGCCCGGCACCGAACCGAACACGGGGCCGCCGGCAGCGGCCGGGGTGCGTGCCGCGACGGTCCGGATCAACGACCGCCCGGGCGAGCCGAGTGCGGGCGCGGCCGCCGCGACCGAAAGCTGATCGGCGGCGCCCGCGTACACCCCGCCCAGCAGCGGATCGACCATCCGGTCCAACACTTGCGCGCCGAGGCGACGACGGACCAGCGCACCGACCGCCGGATCGCCGGCGAACGGCACGGCCGGAAGGACCAGGTCGAGCGCGGCGCGTACGAAGCCACGTGCGGAGAGCACCCCGCCGAGGCCACGCAACGACCCGGGCACACCGAGCACCGTCCCGGCCGGGAGGGTCCGCAGCTTGCCGGCGGAAAAGACCTGTGCCGCACCGGTTTCCGGGTGGACGACGGTGAGGCCGACCGCCCGCGCGAGGGCGGCCGCCTCCGGTTGGCGCACCAGGAACGCGTCGGCACCCTCCTCCAACGCGATGTCGGCGAGACCTTCCGGGCCGTCCATCGGGGTGGTCCGGAGCTTGCCGCCGATCCGGTCCGCCCGGTCGTAGACCGTGACCGCGAGCCCCACCTCCGCGAGGGCGTACCCGGCGGCGAGCCCGGCGATCCCGGCGCCGAGCACGGCGACCCGCGCCACCGCTAACTCCGCGTGGCGTGCACGACTCGGACGATCTCGGCCAGGACACCGGGGTCGCTCTCCGGGAGCACGCCGTGCCCCAGGTTGAAGATGTGACCCTCCGCCGCCCGACCCGCGTCGAGCACCCGGCGAACCGCCTCTTCGACGACCGGCCACGGCGCGAGGACCAGCGCCGGATCCAGGTTGCCTTGCAGCGCCTTTCCGCGCCCCACCCGACGGGCGGCGACGTCCAACGGCACCCGCCAGTCGACGCCCACGACGTCGGCCCCCGCCTCGCCCAGCGCACCCAGCAACTCGCCGGTGCCGACCCCGAAGTGGATCCGGGGCACCTCGGGGACGGCGGCGAGGACTCGGGCCGACCACGGCTGCACGTAACGCCGGTAATCCGCCAGCGGCAGGCTGCCGATCCAGCTGTCGAACAACTGGATCGCCGCCGCCCCGGCATCGACCTGAACCCGCAAGTACCCGGCGGCGATGTCGGCCAGTCGTTCCATCAGCGCGGCCCACACGAGCGGTTCGCCGTACATCAGCGCCTTCGTCCGGGCCTGCTCCTTCGAAGGGCCGCCTTCGACGAGGTACGAAGCGAGCGTGAACGGGGCGCCGGCGAACCCGATCAGCGGCGTCTCCCCCAGCTCCGCGACGAGCGATTTCACCGCGTCGGCCACGTCCGTCACCGACGCCGGATCGAACCGCGGCAAGCGGTCGACGTCGGCGCGGGTCCGGACCGGGTGGGCGATGACCGGACCGCGACCTCCGACGATCTCCAGGTCGACGCCGGCGGCGTGCAGCGGCACGACGATGTCGGAGAACAGGATCGCGGCGTCCACCCCGTACCGGCGAACCGGCTGCATCGTGATCTCCACGACCAGATCCGGCATCCGGCAGGATTCCAGCATCGGGATGCCCTCGCGAACCTGGCGGTACTCGGGCAACGAACGCCCGGCCTGTCGCATGAACCACACCGGGGTACGGGCGGGCCTTTCCCGCCGGCAGGCGGCCAGGAACGGACTGCCGGTGGGCTCGTCGGTCATTGACCGATCGTCCCACGACGCTCGATTCAGCCCGTGCCGAGCAGGACGATCCCGACGAGGGTGGCACCGACTCCGGCGAGCTGGCTGCGGACGAGCCGCTCGCGCAACACCCACCGGGCGAGCAACACCGTCACGACCGGGTAGAGGGACGCCAGGACGGACACGACGCTCACCAAACCGTGCTGGCTCGCGTAACCGTAGAGCCCGTTCGCGCCGACGTCGATTAGCCCGACGGCGAGCAACGGCGGCGTGGCCCGCGCCGACAGCCCGGTTACGGAAAGTCGGTGGCGCATGGCGATCAGCGCCGCCGCCGCGACCAGGACGTCGACCGCCCGCTGGGCGAGCAAGGTTGTCACGACGTCCCCCGCCCGGCCACCGTGTCCGGTCCCGCTCCCCTCTGCGATCGCGAGGAGCGCGAGCCCGAAACCGACCGCCGCCGTCGCCGCGAGGACCACAGGCCGTCGGTGCCGTCCGGACTCCGCCCCGACCGGTCCTCCCGCGCCCTTCGGCACTCGCGCGACGCACACCACCCCGATCGTCGCGGCCACGATCCCGGCGACCTGCCACGGCGACAGTTGCTCACCCCGGACGAGTCCGCCGGCCACCGGGACCGCCAGCCCCAACGACGCGATCGGAGCCACCACTCCCATCAGGCCGGAGGCGAGCGCGGTGTAGAAGCAGAACAGGCCGACCATGCCGGCGAACCCGGACAGCACCCCCCGCCGACGGCCCCGCCGCTCCAACGAGCCTGTCCCACGGCAATCGTGACGCCGGCCGCTGCCCCCATCGCGAGCAACGCGGCACCCTGGCTGACCGCGACCACGACGGTGACCGGATGCCGGCGGGAAAGCAGGCCGCCGCCGAAATCCGACGACCCCCACAGCAGGCCGGCGAGGAGTGCCAGGACCGCGGCCACGCGCCCCACCCTAGATCGCCCGCCCACCCGCCCCCGAGGTCGAGCAGCGACACCCGCCGGCGCTCGCCGGTCACATCGGGGAACGGCCCAACACGCCCTGTTCGCAAGCTGCCGGACCGGAGGCTCGAGCGCCCGTACTGTTCTGGCATGCCCACCCGCGCGCCCCGCACCCTGCCCGTCCGGGCGGAGCGGGCCGCACCGCCGGCTGCCTTCACCGCGGCGGTCGAGAGCCTGGAGCACGCCTCGATTCGGGACGACGTGGTCGTCCAGGACACGCCGGCACCCACCCGCATCGCCCCGCACGCCGCGGCCGTCACGATCGATCTCGACGAATCGGCGTCCGGGCGGCTGGTGTACCTGCACGACCCGGCAGGACAGCAGGCGTGGTCCGGCCGCGATCGACTGGTCGCCTTCGCCCGAGTCGAGGTCGACGACGCGATGGCGACGGACGCGTTGCTGGCGGACGTGGTCTGGGCGTGGCTCATCGAGGCGATGGAGGCGCACGGCGCCGCGTTGCGCGCGCTGGGCGGGACGGTGACCACGACGTCGTCCCGGCGCTACGGCAACCTCGCGCACCTCCCGCCGACGCAGGAGGTCGAACTGCGGTGTTCGTGGAGCCCGGTGCCCGGTCCGGATGGGTTCGCCGACCTAGCTCCGCATCTGGCCGGGCTGGTCGACACGGTCGCCGCTATGAGCGGGCGACCACCTGCGTGACGTCGTAGCTCCCCCGGTCGGCCCGAGCGGAGCCGAGCGTCGTAGCAGTTCCCCCGTCGTCGACGGCCGAAGCCGCCCCGAGATCGGCCGGAGCGGGATGCAAGGGCATCGCCATCTTCAATCGGGTACCTCGGCCCGGGACCGAATCGATCTCCAGCGCGCCCCCCGCGAGCCGGACCCGTTCCCGGAGAAGACCGAGACCGACGTGTCGACCACGATGCGGGCGAACGTCCTCCGGAACGAAGCCGGGACCGTCGTCCGACACGCTTGCGACGAGAACGTCCCCGACGAACTCCAGCCCGACCCGGGCGTCGTCCACATCCGCATGCTTGACCACGTTGAGCAGGCTCTCCTGGAAGAACCGGAACACCGTGACGGCCGACGCGAGCGGCATCGGTCGGGCTTCGGACGGCCAGTCGACCGCGACGCGCAGGGCGTAACGCCGAGCCATCTCGTCCCGCAACCCGATCACCGCGTCGGCCAGGTTGCCGTCCTGCAACGCCGGGGGCCGAGTTCGCGCCATCAGCGCCCTGATCTGGTCCTCGGCGTCCTCCAGGCATTCGGCGGCCTGGTCCGTCCGCCCGTCGGCGAGCGCGGTCCGGGCCACCGCCAAGGTCTGGGCGACGGTGTCGTGGAGCTCGGCGGACAGCTGCCCGCGCGCCGCCTCCTCGGCCGCGATCGCGCCGCTCAACAGCTCGAACATGCCGGCGCTGGCGTGTTGCGCGCTGCGCAGACTGCGGGCGGCCAGCTCGTCCGCGAGACGCATCCGCAACGCCAGCGCCTCGACTGCCGAATCCAGCCCCGTCATCTCGGCGCTGCCGCGTACCCCGTGGCTGCGACGCCCGCCACCTGCCTCGTCGGGCGTCCGTAACCGCCGAACCGCGTCGTCCCGCATCGTGCGCAGCGCCAGCGCCGCGTTGTCCGCGGCGAACGCGGCGGCGACCGCCGCGACGAACGTGCCCAGGGCGCCGAGCCCCAGACACAGAGCCCCCGTCTCCAGGTTGAAGCGGCCCGCGATGACCAGACCGGACGCGCATCCGCCGGTGACGACGACCCCCATGAGCAACGCGGCCGCCGCCGCGTACATCCACAGCGGCCAGGCGCGACGCTGGCGCCGGTGCTGACCCCGGTCGTTCGTCGACGTGCTGGCCGGCCGGTTCGTTCGGCGCCTCACGGGCCCACCAACCCCGAACTCGTCCACTCCGCGCGATCCGCCCGGCGGGCGCCGAATCCGGGCAGCGACTCCGGCATGGGGAAACCCGGTGCGTCCGCGGCGATCCCCACCCCGGAACCGGATTCCGGGATCTGGTCGGCTTCGGCCCGCGCCGAGCCCGCCGCAAGGTCGGGCTCCGCGGCGAGCGCGATCGCGCCCAACAGCGACGCGACGGCCCGCTCGACGGCGTGCAGTTCCTCGACGATCCCGTCGACCGCGCTGCGGTCGGAGCCTTCGCGGGCCAACCGGGCCAACCGGCTCGAGCTTTCCCGCAAGGCGATCAGCGCCGGCAGCGCATCGGCGCCGAGGTCACCGAGGGCCCGGGCGTTGTGATCGGCCGTCTCGGCACGATGCAACGCGGCGTCCCGGGACGCCGCGAGATCCGCGACCGACAGCCACGACTCGGCCTGTCCCACCAGGACCCGGGCGAGCCGGCCGTCCTGCCGGGTGAACGTGCCGGCACCCGCCTCACGGGTGGCCCGAATCAACGCGACCGGCCGGTCGGCGGCACCGACCCGGAGCGAACAGAACGGAAGCCGTTCCGCCGTACCGATGGCGACACCCTCGTGCAGCACGTGGATGATCCACTGCTGGTCGAGCACGTCGAGTCCCACCCGCTCTGTGGTCGCTACCCGGTCCGGGTCGCCCTGGTAACGGACGACGCCCTCGTCGCCGAAGACCAGGACCTCGACGCGGCTCGCCGCGAGCAGCCGGGCGGTGGCGGTGACCATGACCTGGGCCGACACGTCGACCGAGCCACCGGCCTTCTCCTGCCCCCGCGCGAGTTCGGCGAACAACAGAGCCTCGCCGGACCTACGGCTCGTCTGGTCGAACGACGACCACAGGAGCGCCAGCGGCACGAGAAGCGCCACCAGGCCGACCGGCGCGGTCAGCGCCAACCACGCCCCCAGCAGACCGATGCAGGCGCTCGCGGCGGTGTGGACGAAGGCGATGGGGGCACTGCTCGCGAGCAGTCTTCGCAGGCCGCGATGCGACGTCGTCGCCACCGCGACCGCCACGAGCGGGGTCTGGACCAACCAGAACGCCGTCATCGCAAGTGCCGCGGCCGTCAGGCGCGGCAGATCGTTGTCGAGCGCCAGGTGTGCGGTCCAGGCGCCGAGCGCCGTCGCACCGGCGAACTGGGCGGTGTTGAAGACGATCTTCTCGAGTTTCTGGCGGCGAACCAGCTGGGCGACCGCGACGCCCGCCGGAAGCATCAGAACCATCCAGCTGCCCGGGGCGAGGACGTAGACCGCGGTGGTCAACGCGTCGGTACAGGACAGCGACCAACGCTGCCGACCGACCGAGAAATTCACCATCGACATCTCGGAGACGAGCACGGAGGTGGCGAACGCGGGAAGTGCCCACCACGCCGGCCGCCCGAAACCGGCCCCGACACCGAACGCGATCGCAACACCGATGGCGGCGATCGCGAGCACGGAGACCCACGGGTTCCACCAGGCCAGTCGGGCGCGCAACACGTCCCGATGCCGGACCCCAGGCCGACGGCCTCCTGGCTTGGTCGCCCTCCTCATGGGATCTGGGCCTCCGGGTCGGGATTCGGCTGCTCGGACGGGTCAGGGCATGTGGCCCGCTTGCCGCAGGGGTAGCCCGCGTCGACCTGACGCAAACGGGTGATCGGCATCGGCGTATGACTACTTGACTTTCCGCTAATCGCCGCAGTCTAGATTGAGCCATCCGGGTGATACCGGCAACGAATCCGATTCTTCGCCCCGATCGGCGTCCGTCCCCGGTTGGGTGCGACGCGGCTACAGCCCGAGCTCGGGGCTGCCGACATTGTTCACGCGTACGGAGTACCGCACGCTCATGGCAGTCGACCCGCGCACCGCGCGGTGTGGAGGACGAGATGACGATGATGGCGCCCGCGAATCCCGGCGCCACGCCGCACCAGGCTCCCGGTGGGGCGGCGCGAGGCACCGACTCTCTGCGATTCACCGCGATGGTGGTCGACGACCATCCGCTGATCCGGGAAGCCATGGTCAACCGGCTCCGGGCGATGGGGGCGAGCGACGTCGCCGAGGCGGCGAGTCTCGCCGAAGCCCGCGCCCGGGCCCGTTTCGGGCCTCGTGACCTCGGCGTCCTGGACCTCGCCCTGCCGGACGGCTCCGGCCTCGACCTGCTAGGCCAGCTGCGCGCCGAGGGTTGGGGGCGACTGGTCGTCCTGTCCGCCGCGGACGACCCGCATGCGGTCCGCGCCGCGTTCATGGCCGGCGCGCAAGGCTACCTGCTGAAATCGGCGTCGCCCACGATCGTCACCGACGGCGTCCGTAGGGTCCTCGACGGCGGGGTGTACGCCGACCCGAGCGTCGCGTCGCTGCTCGCCGCCGGTATCCGCGGCAACAACTCCTTCAGCGAAGGCGGCACCGGTGAGTTGTCCGCCCGCGAGATCGAGGTACTTCACCTGGTGTCGGACGGCCAGTCCAACAAGGAGATCGGCGAGGCTCTCGGCCTGTCCGCGCTGACCGTCAAGAGCCATCTCGCGCGGATCGCGCGCAAGCTGGGCACCGGCGACCGGGCAGAGATGGTGGCCCTCGCGATGCGCGCCGGAGTGATCCGCTAGTCGCTGCCGGCATACGCTCGGTGGCGTGATGCGATCGTGAGCGGATCCGACGCCGCGCCCGCACCTGCCGGTGATCCGGTCGCACCTCAACAGGAACTTCCGCTTCTGCTCGTGCCGCCCGACGGGATCCCACCGGTCGTCGCGTCCGCCGGTGACCTGGCGGATCTGATCGAGCGGGTGGCGTCCGGTACCGGCCCGGTCGCGATCGACGCCGAGCGCGCCTCCGGCTACCGCTACAGCCAGCGCGCCTATCTGGTCCAGCTCCACCGGGCGGGGGTCGGCAACGCTCTCGTCGACCCGATCGCCTGCCCCGACCTATCCGGGCTGAACGAGGTGCTGCGCGGTGTCGAGTGGGTGCTTCATGCGGCGAGCCAGGATCTTCCTTGCCTGGCCGAGGTGGGCATGGGCCCCGACCGTCTCTTCGACACCGAACTCGCGGGTCGGCTACTCGGCTTTCCCCGGGTCGCGCTCGGCACGATGATCGAGCAGCTGCTGGGCGTACGCCTGGAGAAGGGCCACAGCGCCGCCGACTGGTCGACCCGGCCGCTCCCCGAATCGTGGCTCGCGTACGCGGCGCTCGACGTCGAACTGCTCATCCGGCTACGCGACGAGGTGGAACGCCAGCTGGTGTCCGCCGGCAAGCTGGACTGGGCGCTGCAGGAGTTCGAGGGTGTCCGCCGCGATGCCCTCGCTGCACCGACCCCCCGGATCGAGCCTTGGCGACGGCTGTCGGGGATCCATCGGCTCCGCCGCCCACGCCAACTCGCCGCAGCCCGGGCGCTCTGGGAGATCCGCGACGCGCGGGCCGAACGGCAGGACATCGCCCCTGGCCGGTTGCTGCCGGACTCCGCGATCGTGGCCGCCGCGGCAGCCGAACCCGCCGACGAGAATGCCCTACGGGCGCTTCCGGTGTTCTCCGGAGCGCGCCAGCGCCGGCTTTCCGGCATCTGGTGGTCAGCGTTCCGTGACGCCGCAGAGCTGACCGACAAGCAGCTGCCTCCCATGACCGCGCCGTCCCAGCCCGGATCGCTGCCTCCGCCGAGCCGTTGGGCGGACCGCGATCCGGAAGCGGCCGAGCGGCTGGGCCGGGTACGCACCGCGCTGACCACCATCGCGGAGAAGAACACCTTGCCGGTGCAGAACCTGCTCGAACCGGCGCTGAGCCGCCGACTCGCCTGGGAACCGCCCGGCGACGTGCTCGCCGCCCTCAGAGAGGGCGGCGCTCGGCCATGGCAGATCGAACTCACCGCCGCCGAGTTGACCACTGCGCTGGCCGGTTGAGTTTCCACCTCCGGGTTGTCACCGGCCATCTCCGGGTCGCGACCACTGAGATGGCTCGTAGACGGTCACAAGCCGGAGGCGGGGACCGCGGCGGCGGAGCGGACGTCCGCAACCGGCGCGGTAACGAGCGGTCGGTTACGGGTTGTGTCTCGTTGCAAGGAAACTGCTACTGAGAGTGAGGATTCGCCTGCTTCTGGGCCGATCGGGCCACCCGAACGCACGCCATCCGGACCGTGAGGGACGGGGGCGAAATAGGTACGTTCGTGGCATGCCGGTCCCGTCCCTCGCCCTCCGCGAGACGCTGCTGGCCGCCCAGGTCCTCGACGACGTCGACCTCGAGATCCACGACGACGGCGTCCTGCTGACGGACGGTTCTCCGATCCCGATCCGCTGGTCGTCGTTGCTGGCCGCGGCCGGCGGCGCACCGCTCGGCTCGTCGCGGGCGCGGCACCGGATCGTCGCCTGGTTACGGCTGCGACGCCAGGTCGCCGACTTCCCGGCGGCGATGCTCTTCGAGCAGTGCCGCGCGCTCGGCCTGCCGACCGGTCACGTGCTCAACCCCGGCCGGGGCTGGGTGCACTCGCAGGTGCTGGGCGACGCGCTGGTCCTCGGCATCGGCGTGCTGGGCCTCGACGCGGGGCGACCCGACGACGTCGCGGTGGTGCCGGCCAGCATCTGGCGGTCGGCCCGGATCAATCCCGTCCGGTTGTGGGAGCTGTGCCAGCCGCATCTGGAAAGAATGGGCGGACTCGCCGCGGTCCGGTGGCGCCGCGACGGTGAGAACGTGATCCGCCCGATGGGTGGCTGCGACGTGGTGACCCTGCTGGGATCGCGGTCCCTGCGCGCGGCGCTGGTTCGCGACGCAGGGGGGATGCGGCCGGTCGCCGCACCGATGCGCACCCGCGGCTGGACCGCACTGACCCAGTCGGACCCGGCCTTCACCATGGCCGCCGCCGAGGCGACGGAACCGGCGGAACGAGGGTTTCAGCGCCCGATCCTCGTCACCCTCGACGAAGTGGTGCTGGCCACCGACACCCCACCGCCGACGATCGGTACCCTCGGCGCCGCCTGAGGTGCCGTCGACCGCGAAACCAGTTGGGGCTCAGCGACTTTCGGAAGTACGTGGCTCGGAGGCCGGCTCCTCGGTAACGTCCACCGCGACCGTCTCCCCGGAGATCGCCTCGACCAGGACCCGGGCGATCTCCTGGTCGGAGAGCCCCTGCTCCCGCAGGATGCCGTCCCGGCTGCCGTGGTCGAGAAAAGCAGCGGGCAGCCCGAACGCGCGAAGCGGTGTCCGGATGCCCGCGTCCGACAGCGCCAGGGCGAACCGCGAACCGAAGCCACCCACCCGCACGCCGTCCTCGACGGTAGCCACCAGGTGATGCTCCGCGGCGAGATCGACCAATGCGTCGTTGAACGGAAGGACGAAGCCGGGGTCGGCAACGGTAACGCCGATCCCTTGTGCCGCAGCGCGTTCGGCAACCTTCAACGCGGTCTCGGCCATCGCGCCCACGCTCACCAGCAAGACGTCGGCGCGGTCGCCACGAGTGAGGATGTCGATGCCGTCACGCGTCTCGACCGCCTCGATGTCCGTGCCCACGTTGGCCTTCGGGAACCGTAGGAAGCTTGGCCCGTCGGTCCGTGCCAGGCACGCCCGCAACAACGACACGACCCGCGCCGCGTCCCGCGGTGCGGCGATGGCCACCCCCGGAACAGGCTGCAGGAAAGACAAATCCCACATGCCGTGGTGAGAGGCCCCGTCCGGGCCCGTCACCCCGGCACGCGGGAGCACGAACGTGACCGGTTGGCGGTGCAGCGCGACGTCCATCAGCACCTGGTCGAACGCCCGACCCAGGAACGTGGCGTACAGGCACACGACCGGTTTGAGACCGCCCATCGCCAGACCGGCCGCGGACGTCACCGCGTGCTGCTCGGCGATACCGACGTCGAAGACGCGTTCCGGGAACTCCTCGGCGAAACCGCTCAGGCCGACCGACGCCAGCATGGCCGCCGTGATGCCCACCACCTTCGGATCCTCACGGGCGATGCGCAGGATCTCGTCGGCGAAGACGTGGTCCCAGGTACGTCCACCGGGCTTCTGCCGCCCGGTCAGCGGGTCGAAAACCCCCGGCCCGTGCAGGTTGTCGGCGACGTCGTCGAGCGCCGGCTGATACCCCTGCCCCTTACGGGTGACGGCGTGCACGATGACCGGTCCGGGGAAGTCGCGCGCCTTCGACAGCGCCGATTCCAGCGCCCCCAAGTCGTGCCCGTCGATCGGCCCGACGTACTTCAACCCGAGATCCTCGAACATCACCTGCGGGGCGACGAAGTCCTTCAGACCCTTCTTGGCCCCGTGCAGCGCCTCGTAGATCGGCGGTCCGACGAGCGGCGTCCTGGCGAGCACGGACTTGATCGTCTCGAGGACGTGTTCGTAGTTCTCGTTGACCCGCAGCTTCGCCAGATGTTCGGCGAGCCCACCGATCGTCGGGTCGTAGCTGCGGCCGTTGTCGTTGACGACGATGACGACCTGACGATGCTTGGCGCCGGCGATGTTGTTGAGCGCCTCCCAGCACATGCCACCGGTCAGCGCGCCGTCCCCCACCAGCGCGACGACCCGGCGCCGCTCACCCCGGAGCTCGTAGGCCTTGGCGAGCCCGTCGGCGTACGACAGCGCGGTCGAGGCATGGCTGTTCTCGATCACGTCGTGGTCGGACTCGGCCCGGCTCGGATACCCCGAAAGCCCGCCGGCCTGCCGCAACCTGTCGAAGTCGGCGCTGCGTCCGGTGACGACCTTGTGCACGTAAGCCTGATGGCCGGTGTCGAACACCAACCGGTCCCGAGGCGAGGAGAAGACCCGGTGCAACGCCAGCGTGAGCTCCACCGCACCCAGGTTGGGGCCCAGATGCCCGCCGGTCTTCGAGACCTTCTCGACCAGGAAGTCGCGGATCTCGGCAGCGAGCTGAGCGCATTCGGCCTGGGACAACGCCCGAAGGTCGGCTGGCGAATGCACACGTTCGAGCAACGTCACCGGCCGATCGTACGACCGAAAGGCTCCCCCGCGACGGCACCGCGCGTGGCGGAGCCCGTTTCGGCCCCGTCCGGCGCCTACAGCGGCCGGGTGAACCGCTCGCCGCGCAACGCGGCGGCGACAAGCTCGGCAGCACACAACGCCGCCGTCAACCGACGCCCCTCGTGTTCGTAGACGCCGAGAAGCTCGTCGAGGACCGGCGGGTCGACACCGCGCAGGTCGGCCCGCACCGTGCGGTAGCCGGCCCGGCACGCTTCGACGGCGGCCCGCAACTGCTCGGTCGCGAGTCGAGCGAGCAGCACCGGGTGCCGGCGCAAGGTCGGGTAGCCCCGAAAGTCGGGCGGGCAATGATCCAGCAGCCAGTTGCGGGCCGACGAGACGAACTCCGGATCCGCTGGTGGGCGTACTTCGGCGGGCCATCCGGGTGGTAGGTAGAGGTCTCCCACGACGCAAGACCCTAGGCCGCGGGGCCGACATGCCCCCCGGCTTTCGCCGGTCCTACGCGGCCGCTCGCCCCGCGGACCGCAGCTGCCAGGGCACGCTGACCACCATGATCCCGGGCTCGAACAGCAACCGGGCCTTGAGCCGCAGCGCACTCTGGTTGTGCAGGAGCTGCTCCCACCATCGGCCGACGACATACTCCGGGATGAACACGGTGACGACGTCACGCGGACTCTCGCGGTGCAAACCGCGGACGTATTCCAGCAACGGCCGGGAGATTTCCCGGTAGGGCGAATCGAGGACGTGCAACGGAACGCCGAGGTCGTAGGAGCCCCAGGCATCCTGGAGACGCTTCGTCGATTCGGAGTCGACGTTGATGGTCACCGCCTCCACGACGTGCGGCCGCATGCTTCGGGCGAAGGCGATCGCCCGCAACGTGGGCAGATGCATCTGCGAGATCAGCACGATCGCGTGGTTTCGCGCGGGGAGCGTGGGAGTGGAGCCCTCCTGCAGCGCCAGCTCCGCGCTCACGCTGTCGTAGTGCCGGCGAATACCCCGCATCGCGACGAACAACACGACCATCGCGGCGATCGCCAGCCATGCCCCGTGCTGCACCTTCGTCACCACCACGATCACCAGGACGAGTCCGGTCAGGACCGCGCCCACCAGGTTGATCGCCTGGGCACGGCGGATCTGCCGTCGCCCGCGCGAAGTCGCCTCCTTCAGTTCCTTCGACCAGTGCCGCACCATGCCGGTCTGGCTCAGGGTGAAAGAGGTGAAGACGCCGATGATGTACAGCTGGATCAACCGGTCGATGTTGGCGTCGAACGCGACGATCAGCCCGATCGCCGAGCCGGCGAGCAACAAGACGCCGTTGCTGAACACGAGCCGGTCCCCTCGCGTGTGCAACTGTCTGGGCAGGAACCGGTTCTGCGCCAGGATCGACGCCAGCATCGGGAATCCGGAGAAGGCCGTGTTCGCGGCCAGGACCAGGATCGCCGCGGTCGCGATCTGGAAGATGACGTAGAGCGCCGAGTGGCGTCCCCAAACCACCTGCGCGAGTTGAGAGATCACCGACGGGGTGCCGCTCGGGTACGCCTTCGCGTGGGTCTCGATCGCCACCAACGTGATACCGACGAACATCGTCACCGCCAGCGTGCCCATGGCAACGAGCGTGCGCGCGGCGTTACGGCTCTTGGGTTTGCGGAAGGACGGGACGCCGTTGCTGATGGCCTCGACTCCGGTGAGCGCGGTGCACCCGGAGGCGAACGCGCGCATGGCCAGGAAGACGGTGGCGAACCCGCCGACCCGCGCGGTTCGCGGCAGGTCCTCGTGTGCGCTCGGCGCCGACGCGAGACCACCGAACGCGGCGTGCCCGGCGGCAAACGCCAGCAGCAGCAACACACCCACGACGAACAGGTACGTCGGGATCGCGAACAGACGGCCGCTCTCCTTGATCCCCCGCAGGTTCGCGACCGCGATCACCGCGACGAAGGCCACCGAGATCCCAACCGCGAGATGGGTCAGCGACGGAGCCGCCGAGGTGATCGCGACGACCCCCGCGACCACCGACACCGCAACGGTCATGACGTAGTCGACCAGCAGCGCGGACGCGGCCACCAACGAGGCGGACCGGCCGATGTTCTCCTGGCTGACGACGAAAGCTCCCCCACCGTTGGGGTAGGCGTAGCAGGTCTGGCGGTAGGAGGCCACCACGACGACGAGCAGGACCGCGACGCAGGCGGCGATCGGCCGGGAAAGGCTGAGATAGGCAACCCCGCCGTACCCCGCCACCAGCAGGATCTCCTCGGTCGCGTAGGCGACGGACGAGATCGGGTCCGAGCAGAAGATCGGCAGCGCAAGCCATTTCGGCAGCAGTGTCTCGCCCAGCTGCCCGGTACGGAGTGGGCGTCCCAGAAAGATCCGTTTGATCGCGCCGGTCAACCACACGCGCCGAACGCTAGGTCAATCCGGACCGGCCGAACGCCGTGACGGCGTCAAGATGCGCCGCGACGGCGTCAAGAAAACGTCAAGGACGGCCCACGCCGGGCGCGGCAGGAGTCGACTGGTGCGGTGCGAGATCTCTGGCGCCGAGGGGAGGACGTCCCGGCCGGGTTCGTCCTCGCGGCCGGCGGGTCGGCTCTCCTGGGGATCGGCGCGTTGGCCGCCGGATCGGACGGCGCGGTCGGAGGCGTCGCCGTGTTGTGCCTCTGCGCGGCTGTCACGGTCGTCGGCGGATCGATCAGCGAACGCTGGAGCGCCGCTTCGCTCGGGGCGATCGGCTGGCTGACGACGACGGGTTTCTCGGCGCCCCCGTATGCCCAGTTGCGACTCGGCGGCCACGTAGCGGGCCGGGCCGCGATCGTCCTCGCCGCCTCGGTCGCCGTCGCGTCGGTGATCGGTGAGATGCGCCGCGTCCCGCCGCCGCCGAGGTTCACACTGAAAGGCGTGGACACCTCGCCGCGCCCCGAGCCGGTCGCTCCCCCGACGGCGTCCGTCCGGCAGCTGCTGGGCGCGGTCGAGCCACGTCGCCGCGCCGCCGGTCTCCTGCTGTCCGCCACGACGCTCCCACTCGTCACGATCGCGCTCGTCGACGTCCGCACCCACCTGACCGTCGCCGACGCGCTTCTCGTATACCTCGCCGCCGTGGTCGCGGTGACGTTGATCGGCGGCTTCCTTCCCGCAGTGGCGTCCGCCGCCGCAGCGAGCCTGCTGGTCAACTGGTATTTCACCCCGCCACTGCACACGTTCGCGGTCGACCGACTCCAGGACATCCTCGCGCTGGCGCTGTTCGTCCTGATCGCCGTTTCCGTCAGCGGCGTCGTGCATCTGGCGGCGCGCCGTAGCGCGGAGGCACGGCGCAGCCGCGACGAGGCCGACGTCCTGCTCCAGCTCGCCCGTACGATCCTGGGCGGCGCGGACACCCCACGGGACATCGTCGACCACCTCGTCGTGAACTTCGGCGGTGCCGCAGGACTTTTCGAGCGGGTCGGGGACAGCTGGGTCCGGGTGGCCGGCGACCGACTCGACGATCCCCCGAACGGCTCGCGACCCACCCTGCAGTCGATCACGGTGCGGCCGGGTCTCGAACTGCGGGTCTCCCCCGCACTGCCGACGACCCTGCGACACCAGCGGTTGCTCGTCGGATTCGCCGCACAGGCGGCCGCCGCCCTCGACCGGGAACGGCTACGAGCGCAGGCCGAGCAGAGCGAGATGCTGGCCGCCGGGAACCGGATGAAAACCGCACTCCTGGCGGCGGTCAGCCACGACCTGCGCACTCCACTGGCCTCGGTGAAGGCGGCGGTGAGCAGCCTGCGGCAGACCGACGTCGAATGGTCCGAACTCGACCGGGCGGAACTGCTTGCCACCATTGAGGAATCAGCCGACCGGCTCACCGTGCTGATCGAAAACCTGCTCGACATGAGCCGGGTGCAGACCGGCGCGCTGCAGCCGCTGCTGCGTCCGGTCGCCGTCGACGAAATCGCACCGATCGCGGTCGGCTCGCTCGGCGCCTCACGGATCGTCGAAGTACAGATCCCCGAAGACCTCCCGCTCATCAACACCGACCCGGGCCTGCTGGAGCGGGTGCTCTCGAACCTGCTCTCGAACGCGCTTCGTTTCTCGCCGGAGAACGTTCCGCCGACGATCTGGGCGGTCAGCGACGACGGGCATGTCGACATCGCGATCACCGACCACGGACCCGGGATCCCGGCGGACGCCGAAAGCGCGGTGTTCGAACCGTTCCAGCGTCTGGGGGACCAGCCGTCGGGCACCGGCGTCGGGCTCGGCCTCGCGGTCGCGAAGGGCTTCACCGAAGCGCTCGGCGGGACGATCCGGGCCGAGCGGACCCCCGGCGGCGGACTCACGATGATCGTGACGGTCGCGACCGCGACGAACGTGCGACCGGCGGCCACTTCAGCGGGATCCTGATGGACCCGACGGACGGATCTCGGATCGTCGTGATCGACGACGAGCCGGCGATGCTGCGCGCGCTCCGCATCAACCTGACCGCCCGCGGTTACGACGTGGTGACCGCGCCGGACGGGCGCGCCGGGTTGACCGCGGTGAGCCGCCACCGACCGGGCGTCGTCATCCTCGACCTCGGACTTCCGGACATGGACGGCACCGAGGTCATTCACGGCCTTCGGGGCTGGACCGCGGTCCCGATCATCGTGCTGTCCGCCCGCGAACAGGAGCACCAGAAGGTCGCCGCTCTCGACGCCGGCGCCGACGACTACGTGACGAAGCCGTTCGGCATGGACGAGTTGCTCGCCCGGCTGCGCGCCGCGGCCCGGCGCGGCGCGACGTCCGGCACCGACGAGGCCGCCGTGCGGACCGCCGATTTCACGATCGACCTCGCCAGAAAGCGCGTGTCGAAGGACACCGGCGAGCCCGTGCGCCTCACCCCGACCGAATGGCAGCTCCTCGAACTCCTCGTCCGCAACCCGGGCCGGCTGTTGACGAGCAAGCAGCTGCTGCACGAGATCTGGGGGCCGGCGTACGGCACCGAGACGAACTACCTGCGGGTCTACGTCGCGCAACTGCGCCGCAAGCTCGAACCCAACCCGCCGCATCCGCGTTACTTCGTGACCGAACCCGGGATGGGCTACCGGTTCGAGAACCCTTCGCCCTGACGGGTTCTCGCCGGATCGCTAGGAACCCGCGGGCTCGGGGTCCAGCCCTGCCGCACGGACACCGGCGATCGCGCAGGCCTCGTCGACGTCCGAGGCGTCCCCGGTGACCCCGACCGCACCGATCAACATTCCGCCGTCGCGGACCAGGACTCCACCGGCCGCGGGGATGGCACGCCCGCCCGAGGCCACCGCGATCGAGTTGAAGAAGTTCGGCCGCTGCTCCGCCACCTCGGCGAGGGCACGGGAGCTGATGCCCATGCCGAGCGCGCCGAAGGCCTTTCCGGTCGCGATCTCGGGCCGCAGGATGCTAGACCCGTCCTGCCTCAGCAGCAGCACCAGATGTCCACCGGCGTCGAGCACCGCGCAGGTGAGGGGCGCCGCCCCCTCGGCCGCGGCTTTGCGGAAGACTCCGTCGGCGATCGCCTGTGCTTGGGCCAAGCTCGTCATGAACCCTCCGTCCTCGTCGCGATTCGCTCGCCGATCCTAGCCGCCTGGACGCGACATTCGAGATGGCGTGAGGAAGGCGCGATGAACGCGTGAAGATCGCCGTCGCGGCGAGACCGCGGGCCGGGACCGTCGTTCAATCTGATCGCCGGGCGAAAAGCCCTGCCGCACAGGGAACAGCGCGACGTTCCCGGCTCGGAGTCCGTTGTGGCCGATCTCGTGGCGGTCGTCGTGACGATCGTCGTGTTCGCCGTCGTCATCGCGGTCGCGAAGGGAGCGGAGAAACTGTGAATGCCGCGAACACCGCTGGCCTGGTCATCTCCCTCGTCGTCGTGGCCTTCCTCGTCGCCGCGCTGGTCTTCCCGGAGCGGTTCTGATGACCGACGCCTGGGCGGGCGTGATCTTCCTCGCGACCCTGGTGCTGGCTCTCGCGCTGGTTCACCGGCCACTGGGTGACTACATGGCGCGCATGCTCACCAGCAAGCGCCACCTCGCCGTGGAACGGGGCATCTACCGGGCCGGCGGCGTCGATCCTGACTCGGACCAGACCTGGGTGCGCTACCTGCGGTCGGTCCTTGTCTTCAGCGCCGTCGGCGTGCTCTTCCTCTACCTCTTCCTCCGCATTCAGCAGCATCTCTGGCCGCCGTACGACGTGCCGATGATGAAGGCCGACCAGGCGTTCAACACCGCGGCGAGCTTCGTCACGAACACCAACTGGCAGTCGTACTCCGGTGAGAGCGCGCTCGGTTACGTGGTCCAGATGACCGGCCTGGCCGTGCAGAACTTCGTTTCCGCGGCCGTCGGTATCGCGGTCGCGGTCGCGCTCGTCCGCGGCTTCGCCCGCAGCCGTACCGACCGGCTCGGGAACTTCTGGGTCGACCTCACCCGCATCTGCATCCGGATCCTGCTGCCGATCTCGGTCGTCTTCGCGATCGTGTTCGTCGGCGCCGGCGCGGTGCAGAACTTCCACCACTACACGACGATCCACACGATCGCCGGAGGCGATCAGACCCTTCCCGGCGGCCCGTTCGCCAGCCAGGAAGTCATCAAGGAACTCGGGACGAACGGCGGCGGGACGTTCAACGCGAACTCGGCGCACCCGTTCGAGAATCCGACCGTCTGGACGAACTGGCTGCAGATATTCCTCCTGCTGTGCATCTCCTTCTCGTTGCCCCGGACCTTCGGACGGATCGTGGGCGACAAGCGGCAGGGTTACGCGATCGTCGCTGTGATGGCAACGCTCGCGCTGCTCAGCGCGGTGCTGATGATGACGTTCCAAGGCGTCCACCACGGCACGGTCCCGACGGCGGTGGGCAGTTCGAGCGAAGGGGTCGAGACCCGTTTCGGGGTGCCCGATTCGGCGATCTTCGCGACCGGCACGACGTTGACGTCGACCGGCGCGGTGGACAGCTTCCACGACTCGTACACGAGCCTCGGCGGCGCGATGACCCTGCTGAACATGATGCTCGGCGAGATCGCGCCGGGCGGCACCGGATCGGGCCTGTACGGCATGCTGATCCTCGCGATCGTCACCGTCTTCGTTGCCGGGCTGATGGTCGGTCGTACTCCCGAATACCTGGGAAAGAAGCTGAGCGGCAGGGAAATCAAGTTCGCCTCGCTCTACCTGTTGACCACCCCGCTGCTCGTCCTCTGCGGGACCGGACTGGCCATGGCCCTTCCCGGTGAGCGAGCGTCGATGCTCAACTCCGGGGCACACGGCCTGTCCGAAGTGCTGTACGCGTTCACCTCCGCCGGCAACAACAACGGCAGCGCATTCGCCGGAATCAGCGTGAACACCGTCTGGTACAACTACGCGCTCGGCATCGTCATGTTGCTCGGCCGGTTCCTGCCGATCGTCTTCGTCCTCTGCCTCGCGGGCTCGCTTGCGAAGCAGAAACCGACACCCGCGTCTGAGGGAACGCTGCCGACACACCGGCCGCTGTTCGCCGGGATGCTCGCCGGCGTGACATTGATCGTCGTCGCGCTGACGTACTTTCCCGCCCTCGCGCTGGGACCTCTCGCGGAAGGACTCCACTGATGTCGACGTCTGCAATCGCCGCGAGCCCGGCGAGCGCGCCGCGGGGTCCGCGCCGGGTCGCCGGCGGGCTGCTCGACCCGCGGATGCTCTGGAAATCCTTGCCGGACGCTCTGCGCAAGCTGGATCCCCGCACGCTGTGGCGCAACCCGGTGATGTTCATCGTCGAGGTCGGCGCCGTCTTCACCACGGTGCTCGCCATCGCGAATCCGTCGGTGTTCGCCTGGCTGATCGTGATCTGGCTCTGGTTGACGGCGCTGTTCGCGAACCTCGCCGAGGCGGTCGCCGAAGGACGGGGCAAGGCCCAGGCCGACGCGTTACGCCGCGCCAAGACCGACGCGGTCGCCCGTCGCCTGCTCGCCCCGGACGCGATCGACGGCGCCGAGGAACGAATTCCCGCGATTCAGCTGGAACCGGGCGACCGGGTCGTCTGCGAGGCGGGCGACGTCATCCCCGGCGACGGCGACGTCGTCGACGGCATCGCCAGCGTCGACGAATCCGCGATCACCGGGGAAAGCGCACCGGTCATCAGGGAAAGCGGCGGCGACCGGAATTCGGTCACCGGCGGCACCCGAGTGCTCTCGGACCGGATCGTCGTGGAGATCACTCAGCGGCCCGGGGAGAGCTTCCTGGATCGGATGATCGCGCTGGTCGAAGGGGCGAGCCGGCAGAAGACGCCGAACGAGATCGCGCTGAACATCCTGCTGGCGTCGTTGACGCTCATCTTCCTGCTCGCCACCGTCACCCTGCAGCCGCTGGCGATCTTCTCGAAGGCGGGGCAGCCCGGAATCCCGGACAGCGCCGCGCTCGACCGGAACGGCATCACCGGAATCGTCGTGGTCTCCCTGCTGGTCTGCCTGATCCCCACCACGATCGGGGCCCTGCTCTCGGCGATCGGAATCGCCGGGATGGACCGCTTGGTGCAGCGCAACGTGCTGGCGATGAGTGGTCGAGCGGTCGAGGCCGCGGGCGACGTCGACACGCTGCTGCTGGACAAGACCGGAACGATCACGCTGGGGAACCGGCAGGCAAGCGAGTTCGTCCCGGTCGGTGCAAGCGTCGAGGAACTGGCCGACGGGGCTCAGCTTTCGTCGCTCGCCGACGAGACACCCGAGGGACGGTCGATCGTCGTCTTCGCCAAGCAACATCACGGTCTGCGGGAACGCGCCGCCGGCGAACTGAGCCACGCGACGTTCGTGCCGTTCGCCGCGCAGACCCGGATGAGCGGCGTCGACCTCGCGACCGGAGACGAATCCGCGCGACAGATCCGGAAAGGGGCCGCGGCCGCGGTCATCGGCTGGGTCCGCGACCACGGTGGGCGGATCCCGCCGATGACCGGCGAGGTGGTCGACGGGATCAGCGCCGCGGGGGGTACCCCGCTCGTCGTCGCCGAGCGCCGCGGCACGGATCCGGCCAAGGTCCTGGGCGTCATCCATCTCAAGGACATCGTGAAGGAGGGCATGCGCGAACGATTCGCCGAGCTGCGCCGGATGGGCATTCGCACCGTGATGATCACCGGCGACAACCCGCGCACCGCCAAGGCGATCGCGGACGAGGCCGGGGTCGACGACTTCCTGGCCGAGGCGAAACCGGAAGACAAGATGGCGCTGATCAAAGCCGAGCAGACCGGCGGCAAGCTGGTCGCGATGACCGGGGACGGGACCAACGACGCCCCGGCCCTGGCTCAGGCGGATGTCGGCGTCGCGATGAACACCGGGACGTCGGCGGCCAAGGAGGCCGGCAACATGGTCGACCTCGATTCGGACCCGACGAAGCTCATCGAGATCGTCGAAATCGGAAAGCAATTGCTGATCACCCGTGGGGCGCTCACCACCTTCTCCATCGCCAACGACGTCGCCAAGTACTTCGCGATCGTTCCCGCGATGTTCGCGGCGGTCTATCCGGGACTGGACAAGCTCAACGTGATGCGGCTCCACTCCCCCGAATCCGCGATCGCATCGGCCGTCGTGTTCAACGCACTGATCATCGTCGCGCTGATTCCGCTGGCGTTGCGCGGCGTTCGCTACAAGCCGTCGAGCGCGACCGCGATGCTGCGGCGCAACATCTACCTCTACGGCGTCGGCGGAATCATCCTGCCGTTTCTCGGCATCAAGCTGATCGACCTTCTCGTCCAATTCGTCCCCGGGATCGGGTGAATGCGATGCGCACGCTCGTGAATTACCTACGCACCGCGTCGGCATCCCTGCGGATCTTGCTCGTGTTCACCGTCATCCTGGGCGTCGGATACCCCCTCGTCGTGACCGCGATCGCACAGCTCCCGGGCCTGAAGGGGCCGGCCGACGGCTCGGTCGTCAGGGTCGACGGTCGAGTCGCCGGGTCGAAGTTGATCGGTCAAAGCTTCACCGGCCCGGACGGAAGTCCACTCCCGCAGTACTTTCAGTCACGTCCGTCTGCCGCCGGCGACGGATACGACCCCACGGCCTCGTCGGCCAGCAACCTCGGTCCCGAGTCGATCGTGGACGCGCTGCCCGACCCGTCGGTCAAGGACGACACCGGGACGCAGAGCCTGCTGACCCAGGTCTGCGCCCGGAGCCTCGCGGTCGGAAAGCTCGACGGCGTCGACGGATCGCGGCCGTTCTGCACCCCCGACGGCGTCGGGGCGGTGCTCGCGGTGTTCTGGTCCGGACCGGGCTACCGGGGCACCATCATCCGGGCCGTCAGCGTCAACCAGGCCTGCCCGGCGACGCCGTTCATCTCGACGTACCGCGGGGTCGAGGTCGAGTGCGCGAAGTTCGGCGACGACGACAGCAAGGGGGAGATCGTGCCGATCCGCGGTGACGCGCCGGCCGATCCGGCGGTGCCGGCGGACGCGGTGACCGCGAGCGGTTCCGGCCTCGACCCGGAGATCAGCCCGGCGTACGCGGCGATCCAGGAGAAGCGGGTCGCGGCCGCCCGCGGCGTCGGCGTCGCTCGGGTCGCGGCCCTCGTCGCGAGGTATCGGGACGGACGGGATCTGGGGTTTCTCGGGGAGGCTCGGGTCAACGTGCTCCAGCTGAACCTCGCTCTGGACCGAGAATTCCCGATGAAGCAATGACGTGAGGGAGGCTGCGACGATCCCGGTGTCGACATGCGGAGGGCGAGGATGACCAGACGCGGGCAGCTCCGCGTCTACCTCGGCGCGGCCCCGGGCGTCGGCAAGACCTACGCGATGCTCGACGAGGGCCGGCGGCGCGCCGACCGCGGCACCGACGTCGTGATCGGCTACGTGGAGACACACGGCCGGCGCCACACCGTCGAAAAGGTCGACGGGCTGGAAGTCGTTGCCAGACAGGTGGTCTCCTACCGGGGCGCCGAGTTAGCCGAGATGGATCTGCCGGCCATCCTGCGCCGAGCACCCGATGTCGCACTCGTCGACGAACTCGCACACACCAACGCGTCCGGGCTCGAACACGCGAAACGTTGGCAGGACGTCGAAGCGCTGCTCGAGGCCGGCATCGACGTGATCTCGACGGTCAACGTCCAGCACCTCGAATCGCTCAACGACGTCGTGCAGGCGATCACCGGTGTGGCGCAGCGGGAGACCATCCCGGACGCCGTCGTGCGCGCCGCCGAACAGGTCGAGCTGGTCGACATGACGCCGGAAGCGCTGCGGCGCAGGATGGCGCACGGCAACATATACGCGCCCGAAAAGGTCGATGCCGCGCTGTCGAACTACTTCCGTCCCGGCAACCTGACCGCGCTGCGGGAGCTCGCGCTGCTCTGGCTCGCGGACAGCGTGGAAGAGGGCCTGCAGCGCTACCGGGAGCAGCACGGCATCGCGGCGACCTGGGAGACGAAAGAACGTGTCGTCGTCGCGCTGACCGGCGGCCCCGAGGGCGAGACGTTGATCCGCCGCGCCGCGCGGATCGCGGCCCGCAGCGCGGGCGGTGACCTGCTCGCGGTCCACGTCGCACGCAGCGACGGGTTGGCCGGGTCCAGCGGGGCAGCCCTGGAATCGCAACGGCTGCTGGTCGAGTCGTTGGGCGGCAGCTACCACCTGCTCGTCGGCGACGACGTGTCCACCGCACTACTGGACTTCGCCCGCGCGAACAACGCGACCCAGGTCGTCGTCGGGGCGAGCCGGCGGCATCCCGCGGTCACCGCGCTGACCGGTCCGGGCACCGGAATGACCATCGCCCGTCGCTTGGGTTCGATCGACGTCCACGTCGTGAGCCACGACTACATCGGGAAAGGGCGGGTGCTCCCGCAAGTACGCAGCGGGCTGACCACGCGCCGACGGCTCACCGGCCTGCTCGTCGGCGCCGTGATGTTCGCGACCCTGACGCCGTTGTGCGCCGCAAACCGGGCCGACCTGAGCCTGGGCAGCGACCTGCTGCTGTTCCTGCTCGCGGTCGTGGTGGTGAGCCTGGTCGGCGGCCTGCTCCCGGCATTCCTCGCCGCGGTGATCGGCAGCCTGCTGATCAACTACTACCTCGTGCCACCACTGCACACGTTCAGCGTCGACGAGCCCGAAAACGTCCTGGCCATCGTGGTTTTCATCGTCATCGCCTCGTTGGTCTCCCGGGTGGTGGACTCCGCCGCCCGGCGAACGAGCGAGGCGGCCCGTTCGAACGCCGAGGCGGAGACGCTGTCGACCCTCGCCGGCAGCCTGCTCCGCGGAGAAGAGGCGATTCCCGCCCTGCTCGAACGGGTCCGCGAGACGTTCGGCGCCCAAAGCGTCTCGCTCCTGCGACGGGAGACCGACGCCCCGGCGAGCGGATCGGGCGGGCGCACCGGCCTTCGTGGAACGTGGGTCTGCGTGGCGAGCGTGGGCAGCCGGCCCTGCCTTCGTCCGGAGGACGCGGACACCGAGATCCCGGTCGGCGACGACCTGCTTCTGGTGCTTCGCGGCCAAACCCTGGCCGCCGAGGACCACAGGGTTCTCGCCGCGTTCGCCGCGCAGGTCGCGGTCGCGTTCGAGCAGCGTCGCCTCACCCGAGCCGCCGCGGCGGCGGCTCCACTGGCCGAAGCCGCCCGGGTCCGCTCCGCGTTGCTGAACGCAGTCAGTCACGATTTGCGGACGCCGCTGGCTCGCGCCAAGGCAGCCGTGTCCGGGCTCCGCAGCGGCGAGATCAACTGGTCCGACGCCGACCGGCGCGAACTGCTCGCGAACGCGGACAGCGCCCTGGACCAGCTCGGCGACCTCGTCACGAACCTGCTCGACCTTTCCCGGCTGCAGGGTGGAGCGCTGGCGGTCACCGTGTCCGCCGTCGGCCTGGACGACGTGGTCAGCCGAGCACTCGACCATGTCCTGGGCGGCGGTGAGCCGACCGGCCCCGCGCGCGTGCTCATCGAGATCCCGGCCGAGCTGCCGGAGGTTCTCGCCGACGCCGGCCTCCTGGAACGAGTCGTCGCGAACCTCGTCGACAACGCGTTGCGCTACAGCCCGAACGACGCGCCGGTCCGGATCGCGGCCAGCGAACACGCCGACACCCTGGAACTGCGAGTGGTCGACCGGGGGCCGGGAATTCCGCCCGCGGAACGAGAAGCCGTGTTCGAACCTTTCCAACGTCGGGATGAGCGCACCAGCGGCAGCGGCGCCGGGGTGGGCCTGGGGCTGGCGATCTGCCGTGGCTTCACCGAGGCGATGCGCGGGACCCTCACGCTCGACGACACGCCCGGCGGTGGGCTCACCGCGACCGTCGCCCTTCCCCGGGCCGAGCTCAGGGCTGGAATCGGTAACCCATCCCAGGTTCGGTGATGAGATGCCGGGGGCGCGTCGGTTCCGGCTCGAGCTTCTTCCGCAGCTGCGCGACGTAGATGCGCAGGTAGCTGGGATCGGTGTGCTCCGGGGTGCCCCGCAGCTCGGTCAGCAGAGCCCGTCCGGAGACCAGTCGACCGGGCTGGCGAACCAGCACCTCGAGCAGGCGCCATTCGGTGGGCGTGAGATGAACGCGCTCGCCGGCCGCGTCGGTGGCGATCTTGGCGTCGAATTCGATCGTCACGTTTCCGATGCGAATGCCTCCGGCTGGCTCGGCGACAGGGCTACGACGACCGACCGCGCGCAGCCGGGCGAGAAGTTCGTCGATGCTGAAAGGCTTCGTGACGTAATCATCCGCTCCGGCGTCGAGTGCAGTGATTTTGTCGCTACTTCCCGAACGTGCGGACAGGACGACGATCGGCACCTGGCTGCGCGAGCGGATCCCTCGGATGACGTCGAAACCGGTCAGATCGGGCAACCCGAGATCCAGCAGGATCACCTCAGGTTGCTGCACGGCTACGGCGGACAGCGCGCTGGTACCGGTGTCCGCTTCGACAACTTCGTAGCCGCGTGCCGCCAGGTTCATCGACAAGGCCCGCAGCAGCGCACGTTCGTCTTCCACGACGAGCACGCGTGTCACGACGATTCCCTCTCCCGCAGGGCTCCTCGCACATCCGAGCCCAGATGGTACGACCGAAGTCAACCACCTCGCCAAGCACCGCCCAGAACCACGCCTCCTGAAGGCTTGTACCAGCCCTCTACACTGGCGAGTCGTCCATTCGGCTCGCCCGCGGTAGCAGGTCTCGGAGGTTCTGGATGAAACCGGTCCTACTTTTCGATGTCAACGAAACCCTTCTCGACCTGTCAGCGCTCGATTCGCTGTTCGCCGAAAGGCTAGGTGATGCCACGCTCCGGCCACTTTGGTTCGCCCAGATGCTCCAGCTCTCGTTCGTCGGTGGATTGACCGGGCGCTACGTCAACTTCACCGATGCGCAACTCGCAGCTCTCACGATGGTCGCGGCGCGAGCTAACATCGTGATCTCCGAGGCCGACGCGCAGACGATCGTTGACAGCATGTCCAGCCTGCCTCCTCACCCTGACGTTCCTGACGCGCTAAACCGACTGAAGTCGACGGGTTTTCGTATGGCGACGCTGACCAATTCCGTCGCCGCCGTCGCCGAAGCGCAAATTCGCAACGCGAATCTCGACGTTTTCGACCGGATACTTTCCGCCGACTCCGTGTCGCAACTCAAGCCAGGGCCGGCGCCTTACGAAATGGCAGCTGACGCCTTCGGCGTTCCCATAAGCGAAACTTGCTTGATCGCTGCGCACCCTTGGGACATCTCCGGGGCACTCGCGGCCGGCTGCTCCGCCGCCTTCGTCGCTCGTCCGGGCGCCGTGCTAAGCCCGCTCGGGAGTCAGCCCGCCATCATCGGCACGAACGTCGATGAAGTAGCCGGCGCCCTGATCGCAGCCGCGAGCGAATGAGAACGAGGCGGGTGGCCAACCCCTGGACTGCCGGGTAGGGCGGTCATCGACTCAGTTCGACGCGTCGAGCGGTTCGGGCGCGAACGGGTGCTCGTCGCGTTTGTCGCCCTGCAGCTTGTACGGCACCGAGGTCACCATGACGCCCGGCTCGGTGAGCAACCTGGCTTTCAGTCGCAGCGGCGACTGGTTGTGCAGGATCTGCTCCCACCACTTGCTGACGACGTACTCCGGGATGTAGACCGCGACCACGTCGCGGGGCGATTCCCGGCGAATCCCCCGCACGTAGTCGGTGACCGGACTGACGAGCTCGCGGTACGGCGAGGACAGCACGGTCAGCGGAATCGGAATGCCCCGCTCCAGCCATTCGCGCTGCAGGTCGTCGGTGTCGCCGTCGTCGATCGAAACGGTGACCGCCTCCAAGGTGTGCGGACGCGACGCCCGGGCGAACGCGAGCGCCCGGAGCGTCGGCGAGTGCAGCTTGGAGACCAGCACGATGGCGTGCACCCGGCTGGGTAACGTCGGCGGTCCCGGCTCCGGGACGAGCTCGCGGGCGACCCTTTCGTAATGCCGGCGGACGGCCTGCATCGCCAGGAAAAGGATCGGCATCGCGACCACGACGATCCAGGCGCCCTTGGTGAACTTCGTGACCAGCACGATCACCAGCACGACGGCGGTGAAACCGGCGCCGACCGAGTTGATGACCCGGCTGCGCTTCATCTGGCGCCGCCGAACCGGGTCTTCCTCGTGTCGTAGCAGCCGGTTCCAGTGTCGGATCATCCCGGACTGGCTGTTCACGAAGGAGACGAAGACCCCGATGATGTACAGCTGGATCAGCCGGGTCGGCGACGCTTGGAACACCCAGATCAGCAGGCACGCGAAACCGGCCAGCAGCACGACGCCGTTGGAGTAGATCAACCGGTCACCGCGGCTGCGCAGCTGCCCGGGCAGATACCTGTCCCGGGACAGGATCGAGGTGAGGACCGGGAACCCGTTGAACGCGGTGTTCGCGGCGAGGACCAGGATCAGCGCGGTCACGAACTGCACGTAGTAGAACAACGGCGAATGGCCGCCGAAGATCGCGCCGCCGATCTGCGCGATCACCGTCTTGGGGTCCTCCCCGGACGGCAGGCCGATCAGATCGCCGGAGTGCTCGGCGACGTGCACCTTGGTGCCGAGTGCCAGCGCGGTCACGCCGACGAACAGCGTCACCGAGATGAGACCAAGCAGGGCCAGGGTCGCCGCCGCGTTCTTCGACTTCGGCGGCTTGAACGCCGGTACGCCGTTGCTGATCGCCTCGACACCGGTGAGCGCCGTGCAGCCGGAGGCGAACCCGCGGAGCAGCAGGAAGACGAGCGCGAAACCGGTGAGGTTGTCGTGGGTCGCCGTCACCCCCCAGTGCGCGGATTCGGCGCGAGGCGAATCGCCGACCGCGAACCGGAACGCGCCGGTCACGATGAGCACGACGACGCCGAGGATGAATGCGTAGGTAGGGATCGCGAAAGCGGTGCCCGATTCGCGCAGGCCACGCAGGTTCAGCAACGTGATCAGGACGACGATGCCGAGCGCTACCGGCACCTGGTGTCCTTGCAACGAGGTGAACGCGGACGCGATGTTCGCCACCCCGGCGCTGACCGAGACCGCGACCGTCAACACGTAGTCGACGAGCAGCGCGCTCGCCACCGTCAGCCCGGCTGTCCGGCCCAGGTTGGTGTTCGCGACTTCGTAGTCGCCGCCACCGGACGGGTACGCGTGCACGTTCTGCCGGTAGCTGAGCACCACGATCGCCATCAGCAGCACGACCGCGCCAGCCAGGTACGGCGCGTAGTGGATGAACGCGACCCCGCCGACGGACAGGACGAGCAGGATTTCCTCGGTCGCGTACGCCACCGAGGACATCGCGTCGCTGGCGAAGACCGGCAACGCCAGCTTCTTCGGCAGCAGGGTTTCGCCGAGCGCCTCGTTTCGCAGCGGTCGGCCCAGCAGCAACCGCTTGAGCAGACCAGTCACGGCACCCATGGCGACGCGAGCCTAGAGCAGAACGGCAGGTGGGCTCGTGGCGAGGTCCCCCGACACGCGTCAGAACGCCGGGTCAGGCGAGCGCGGCGACGTCGCGGGCCTCGGCAGAGGTGAGCCGCCAGGACGCCGCGGCCGCGTTCGCGGCGACCTGTTCCGGCTTGGTCGCCCCGGCGATGATCGACGTGACGCCGTCCTGGGCGGCGAGCCAGGCGATCGCCAGCTCGAGGATCGTGTGGCCCCGCTCGGTGGCGTATGCGGTGAGCGCCTCGATCTTGTCGAAGTTCTCGGAGGTCGCGTTCTGGGCGAAGCGGTTCAGCACCGCGAGCCGCGAATCGGGCGGGAACTCTCGACCCCGGGCGTACTTGCCGGACAGCAGACCGGACGCGAGCGGGAAATAGGGCACGATGCCGACGTCACGGCTGATCGCCGCCGGCACGATGTCCTTCTCCACCGAGCGGGCTAGCAGACTCCACTCGGTCTGCAACCCGACGAATCTGGTGAGGCCACGATCCGCGGCGATCGTCGCCTCGGTCGCGATCTGCGCGGCGTCGGCGTTCGACGCGGCGACCGCCAGCACCTTGCCGGCGCGGACGAGCCCGTCGAGCGCTTCCAGCGCCTCGTCGGCGGGTGCGGCCAGGTCCGGGAAGTGCTGGTAGTACAGGTCGATCCGGTCGGTACCGAGCCGTTTCAGGCTGATATCGCAGGCTTCGGTGATCCGCCTGGCAAGTGCTCCCGGGGTGTATTCGTCCTCCGCGGGACGGGGGGCGAACTTCGTCGCGATGACGACGTCGTCGCGGCGGGCGCCGAGGGCCTGCCCGAGGAAGACCTCCGAGTTGCCGCCGCCGTACGACTCGGCGGTGTCGAAGTGGTTGATCCCGGCTTCGAGCGCGGCGTCGACGACCTTTCGCGTCTGCTCCGCGTCGATTCGCAAGCCGAAGTTGTTGCAACCGAGCCCGACCAGCGAGAGCGCAGGACCATCCGAACCGAGTGACCGAAGCTCCATGACCCCCACGCTAGCGCTCCCCGATAACATCGCCGAGTGCACGTGGTGATCCTCGGATGCGGCCGGGTCGGTTCCGCGATCGCGCTGACGCTGGCGAAGCGAGGCCACAGCGTCGCCGTCGTGGACCAGTCCGAAGCGGCGTTCGCCCGTCTCGGTGACGACTTCCCCGGCCGTACGGTGACCGGCGTCGGGTTCGACCGGGACACCCTCGTCGAGGCCGGGATCGAGCAGGCCGGGGCGTTCGCCGCGGTCTCCAGCGGCGACAACTCGAACATCATCGCGGCCCGCGTCGCGCGGGAGACCTTCGGCATCGAGACCGTCGTGGCGCGGATCTACGACCCGAAGCGGGCCGAAATCTACGAACGGCTCGGCATCCCGACGGTGGCGACGGTCCGCTGGACGGCCGACCAGATGGTGACCAAGCTGCTCCCGGAGACCGAGCGGATCTGGACCGACCCCTCCGGGCGGGTCGTCGCGCTCCGAGTGCCGTTCGACGTCGGCTGGGTCGGCCGCCCGGTGAGCGACGTCGAGGACGAGATCGGCGCCCGGATCACCTGCATCGACCGGCTGGGCCAAGGCCTCGTCCCCGACCGCAGGAGCGTGCTGCAGGACGGCGACGAGATCTACCTCACCGCGGCGCGCGAACGGATCGTCGACGTCACACGGCTGCTGGCTCACTCCCCCGAGGACCCCACGTGAAGACGCTCCGAGTCGTCATCGCCGGCGCCGGCAACGTCGGTCGCTCGATCGCGTCCGAGTTGCTGCAGAACGGCCACGAGGTCCTTCTCATCGACCGGGAGGTACAGCCGTCGCGACGGGCGAACCTGCCACGCGCCCAGTGGCGCGAGGGCGACGCATGTGAGATCTCGGTGCTGGACTCCTCCGACATCGGGTCCTACGACGTCATGGTCGCCGCGACCGGCGACGACAAGGTCAACCTCGTGGTGTCCTTGCTGGCCAAGACCGAGTACGGCGTGAACCGGGTGGTGGCCCGGGTGAACCATCCGAAGAACGAGTCGCTGTTCAACTCGTCCTGGGGCGTCGACGTCGCCGTCTCCACGCCACGGATCCTCACCTCGCTCGTCGAGGAGGCGGTCAGCATCGGCGACATGGTGCGCCTCATGCACTTCGAGCAGGGCGACGCGTCGCTGATCGAGTTCACCCTCGCCCCGGAGGCGACCGTCGTCGGAAAACCGCTGGGCGACGTCCCCTTGCCGCAGGACTGTGCGTTGCTGGCGATCCTGCGCGAGGGCCGGGTCATCGTCCCCAGCCCGGACGTACCGTTGGAAGCCGGCGACGAGGTGTTCGCGCTGACCAACAGTGCCGACGCGGAAGCTCAGCTCGGGCGAGCGCTCTCCGCGTCCTGACCGGGCTCCCCACCCGCTGGCTCGCCGGCTTCGACGGCCGGCGGCATCTTCGCCGCCGCGTTGCGGAGCAGGAGCAACGAAGAACCCGCGGCGACCGCCCACAGCGGCCATCCCATGACCAGTTTCACGACGCCCAACGCCGACGACGCGTCAGCCAGGTACAGCGGCACCATCACCGCGAGCCGGGCGAGGAACACGGCGGCCCACACCGCGGTGGCGTACGCGGCCGCCCGGCGCACCACCCGGACCGTGCGCCATCCGGCGAGCGCCGGGTTCACGATCGCCGCGACGTAGCCGACCAGCGGCCGGCCGATCGCGATCGACACCAGGAACGCCAGTGCGTACGGGATCTGCAGCAGGATCCCCGGTAGGAAGAAGCCGCGGGCCGAGTTGAGTCTGGTTGCGATGAGCGAGGCGACGCCGACCGCGACCAGGCCGGCGAAAGCCTGTTCGAGTCGTTCCCGGCGAGCGACCCGGACGAGCAGGAGCAGGACGCTCAGTCCTACCGCGACGTAGATGCCGACCCGCAGGCCGCCGACCACGTTCGCGATGACGAACGCGGTGGTCGGCAGGCTGGAATCGACGACGCCGCGGACGCCGCCGACGGCTGCCCAGATCGGGTGCACCCCGTCTTCACGAGGTCGGTTCAGGTCGGCGAGGACGGCGCCGAGACCCGCACGCCGTTCCAGCTCCGGGCTCACAACCGGGGAGGGACCAGCTCGTAGCGCGGGTTGAAGATCGTGGAGCGGTTGTCCCGCCTGGTCATCCGACCGTGCGCGACCAGGCTCTGGCCGGCCGAGATGCCGGCGACACTGCGGCGACCGAGGAACACCAGACGCACCGTTCCGGATCCGTCGTAGAGGTCCGCTTCGAAGGTCGGCGCGCCCGCAAGCGGGGCCAGGCGGACGGCCCGGACGGTCCCGGAGACGCAGACGTCCTTGCCCACCCTGCAGGCGGTCACCGCGGTGGCCCCGTTGGCGACCGTCTGCTTCTGCAGGTGTTCGGCTTCGATGCTGCTGTCGCTGGCTACCAGCCGTCGCAGCGCGCCCCGAAATCCGGTTCCTGTCCCGGCAGCCATCACTACCTCCGATGCGCGAACATCTCCGTCCGGCGTGGCAAGGCTACAACCGGTCGTCCCGAGCGACGTGGCGGAAGGCGCCACACGTGACGACTTTCATACAACGCCTCCGTTCGCCCGTTTCTGCCCACTCGGCGCCTCATCCGAACGGGTCTGACGCATGGCTAGGGCGGGCTAGGCCGAACGCCCGCCCTCAGCGGGTTTCGGTGTTGAGTGGGCCCCGTTCCGGCAGCGTGTAGGTGGGTCGGGCCTCGGCTTCGGACCCCGATTCCCCGGCTCCCGGTGCCCCGGTTCCCTCGGCCGTCGCGAGCAGTTCCTTGGGAAGCCGCAGCGGGATGCCCTCGCGGACGGTCATCGCCTCGTCGCCTCGGACGACCCCGATCAGCCCGAACGCGTGCAACAGCAGCGGCTCGGCGCTCGGTGTCACGGCGGCCTGCCCCTGGATCAGCGCGCGCAGAAACCAGCGCGGACCGTCGACACCGAGGAAACGCGAAGGGGTCGACGTCCCGGGAGTGTCGGTCGGTACGTCCGCGACGATCTCCGGTCCGAAGGCGCCCTCCACCACGTCCGCGCGGCCGCCGCCGGTGCGGATCGATTCGACGATCTCGGTTCGCACCTCGGCCCAGATACCGCTCGTCCGAGGGGCCGCGAAGGCGAGCACCTGCATCAGCGAGTTCTGACTCGCGAGCGTCGCCGAGACCAGCGCACCGGACGCCTGGTCGACGTCGATCCGGAGTTCGAGCCCTTCCAGCACCGGTACCAGCAGACCACCGAGGTCGACCCGGCCCACGCCGTCGTCAGGAAGCTCGGTCGCGTCCCACGGCCCGATCCCGGCCGGTCGCGCCGGCGAGGCCGCGGCGTCGGAAGTTACCGCGTTCGAGGCGTTTTCGTCTTCGAGACCCTCATCCGGTTCGTCCTCGAAATCGGTCTCGCCTTGCGTCTCGCCGCTACGGCGTTTACGTCCGAACATCTGTCATCTCCCGCTCGAGCCGTGCCCGCCGGTCCCCCGGGCCGATTCCGGCAACGCGTCGACGACCGTGAACGCCGCTGTCTCGACCCGCTGGATGACCAGCTGCGCGATCCGATCGCCGCGACGCAAGGTCACCGCGTCCCGTGCGTCGTGGTTCACCAACTGAACCAAGATTTCCCCCCGATAGCCCGCGTCCACCGTCCCGGGCGCGTTCACGATTCCGATTCCGTGCCGGGCCGCCAAGCCCGACCGCGGATGGACGAGCCCGACGTAACCGTCCGGCAGCGCGATCGCGACGCCGGTGGGCACCGTCGCCCGCTCCCCCGGCCCGAGGACGACGTCGGTCGTGGTGACCAGGTCCGCTCCGGCGTCGCCCGGATATGCGTAGGTGGGGAGAGGTACGCCCGGGTCGAGCAGCCTTACCGACACGGGCACCGCGGCGTCCACGGACGAAACCCTAACGGCCGGCGGGGCGCACTCGGCAGCGCGTACCGGAACGCGCCCGGCCAAGGGGTCCGTGCGAGCATCTCCACGTGAGCACGACTGCTCGATACGACGAGCGGCTGACGGTCCCCCGGTGGTGGCACGCCTGCACCCCGATCTTCGGCGTCGTCATCGGGGGCGAGATGTTGCTGACCGACCACCCGGTGATCGCCGGCATCGTGATCGGGGGTCTCGTCCTGCTCGCCGAGCTGTTCCTCTGGAGCGTGGGCCGGGCACGTCTCGTCGTCGCGGCCGGCCGGGTCCGGGCCGCGAACTGGCGACTTCCGCTCGGCCGGGTTCGCGGGGTAGCCGTGTTGTCCCGGGAGCAGATGCGCGCCGAACTGCGGCGCCGTGACCTGGACACCTACCACTGCACCGCACCCTGGATCGGCGGCGGCGTATTGCTTGACGTCGACGACCCGGAGGACAAGCCGCTGTGGCTCCTGTCCAGCCGGCATCCGGACGCGTTGGCCGCGGCACTGGCCGAGGAGTCGATCGAATCGGGGTTCTCCACCAGGGTCCCCCTGGAGTCCCCCTAGAGTTCCCCCATGGCCATCTACGCGCTCGGTGACCGCGTTCCGCAGATCGATCCGAGGGCGTACGTGCATCCGATGGCGACGGTCATCGGGGACGTGCGGATCGGCCCCGAATCGTCGGTCTGGCCGTCGGCCGTGCTGCGCGGCGACTACGGCACGATCACGGTCGCGGCCCGCACCTCGATCCAGGACGGGACCGTCGTCCACGCGACGGAAGAATGCCCGACCCACATCGGATCAGACTGCGTGATCGGGCACCTGGCCCACCTCGAGGGCTGCACGATCGAGGACGGTTCGCTGGTCGGCTCGAACTCGGTGGTCCTGCACCACGCGATCGTCCGTTCCGGTGCCTTGGTGGCCGGTTCCGCGTTCGTTCCCAACGACATGGAAGTCCCCTCCCGCGCCATGGCAATGGGGATTCCGGCGAAGTTACGGCTCGACGCGGTCACCGACCCGGCGACGACGATCAGCGACGGAGCCGACCTCTACGTCCGGAACGCGAAGCGGTACTCCACCGATCTTCGCCGGATCGACTGAGCAGCCGGGTCGACTCGCGAACCTTTTACGGTTCGTCGGCGCGCAGTTCGACGAGCCGGTCGTGCAGCGGCCCGAAAAGTTGCGGCGGCGCGGCTACCACCAGCCGTCGGCCCGGCAGGGCACCCCGCAACCCCTCGACCCGGCATCCGGCTTCACGGGCGATCAGACCACCGGCAGCCAGGTCCCATGGATTGAGGCTCTGCTCGAAATAGACGTCGACGTGACCGGCACCGACCGCGCAGAGGTCCAGCGCCGCCGACCCGAGCCGGCGGATGTCGCGCACCTGCGGCAGCAACGCGGCTATCACCTGCCCCTGCACCCGACGACGCTCCGCCACGTACGAGAACCCGGTCGCGACCAACGACCGAGCGAGCTCGGTCTGGGTCGAACAGGCGATTCGGACCCCGTCGCGGAACGCTCCGCCCCCCGCGGTGGCGGTCCAGGCGATGTCCCGCGGACCGTCGTGCACGACGCCGGCCACCACCTCGCCGTCCACCTCGACGCCGATCGACACCGACCAGGAAGGCAGCCGGTACAGGTAGTTCACGGTGCCGTCGATCGGGTCGATCACCCATCGAACGCCTGACGTGCCCGACCGGTCGGCGCCTTCCTCACCGAGCACGCCGTCGTCCGGGTACACGCCGAGCAGCTTCTCGACGATCATCACCTCGGCCGCGCGGTCCATCGCGGTGACGACGTCCGTCGGCGACGACTTCGTCGTCACGTCCCCGTCGGCGCGGCCCAGTCCCTCCCTACCGTCCCGGAGGAAAGCCGCGACGGCGGCGGCGGTTTCGGCCGCCAGGCCAAGCAGTTCCGCGGGATCGGGCACGGTCAGACCAGCGAGCGCAACACGTACGGGAGGATCCCGCCGTGCCGGTAGTACGCCTGCTCCCCCGGGGTGTCGATCCGGAGGATCGCCTCGAACGTCTTGCCGTCCGCCTCGACGGTCAGCGTCCGCGGCAGCTCGGCTACCCCGCGGATCGTGAACGTCTCGGATCCGGTGAGGCCGAGCGACTCGGCGGATTCACCGTCGGGGAACTGAAGCGGCAGCACTCCCATGCCGATCAGGTTCGAGCGGTGGATCCGTTCGTACGACTCGGCGATGACCGCCTTCACGCCCAGCAACGCGGTGCCCTTCGCCGCCCAGTCGCGGGAAGACCCCGACCCGTACTCCTTACCGGCCAACACGACGAGCGGAGTGCCGGCGGCCGCGTAGTTCTGCGCCGCGTCGTAGATCGACGCCTGCTCGCCGGAGGTGAAGTCGCGGGTGACGCCACCCTCGACGCCCGGCAGCAGCTTGTTGCGCAGCCGGATGTTCGCGAACGTCCCACGGATCATCACCTCGTGGTTGCCGCGACGCGAGCCGTAGGAGTTGAAGTTCGCCGGTTCGACGCCGTGTTCGGAGAGGTAGCGGCCGGCCGGCGAGTCCTTCTTGATCGACCCGGCCGGCGAGATGTGATCGGTGGTGACGCTGTCGCCGAGGAAGGCAAGCACCCGGGCGCCGACGATGTCGCCGATCGGCGCCGGCTCGGCCGGCATGCCGTCGAAGTAAGGCGGCCGCCGCACGTACGTGCTGTCCGGATCCCAGTCGAACTTCTCGCCGGTCGGGACGTCGAGGCCTTGCCAGCGCGCGTCACCGGAGAAGGCGTCGGCGTACGAGGCGGAGAACTGGTCGGCTCCGATCGCCTCCTCGACGACTCGCGAGACCTCGGTCTCGCTCGGCCAGATATCCTGCAGCAGAACGGGTTTCCCGCCGGCGTCGTAGCCGAGCGGTTCGGTGGTGATGTCGATGTCCATCGTGCCGGCGATCGCGTACGCCACGACCAGCGGCGGGGAGGCGAGGTAGTTCATCTTCACGTCGGGGTTGATCCGGCCCTCGAAGTTCCGGTTGCCGGACAGCACGCTGACCGCCGCGAGATCGGCGTCGCCCACCGCCTTCGAGACCTCGACCGGCAGCGGCCCGGAGTTCCCGATGCAGGTCGTACAGCCGTAGCCGACCAGGTCGAAGCCCAGCTTCTCCAGGTACGGGGTGAGGCCGGCGCGGTCGTAGTAGTCCATGACGACCTTCGAGCCCGGCGCCAGCGTGGTCTTGACCCACGGCTTGCGGGACAGACCCTTCTCCACGGCGTTCTTCGCCAGCAGCGCGGCGCCGACCATGACGTACGGGTTGGACGTGTTGGTGCAGGAGGTGATCGCCGCGATCACCACCGCGCCGTGGTCGAGGATGATCTCGGTACCGTCCTCCAGCGTCGTCGTGATCGGGTTCGACGGCCGGCCGGTGATACCGCTGACGCGGGAGCTGATCGGCGCGTCGGCCGGAGAGTCCGAGCCGACCGCGACCGGGTCGCTGGCCGGGAAGGTCTCCTCGACGCCCTCGTCCAGCTCGCCGGAGGCGCCGCCCGCGTAGTCGATCAGCGACGTACGGAACATCGCCTTCGCCTTCGCCAGCGGCACCCGGTCCTGCGGGCGTTTCGGGCCGGCAAGCGACGGGACGACCGTCGACAGGTCGAGTTCCAGCGACTCGGAGAACACCGGTTCGTCGGCCGGGTCGTGCCACAGGCCCTGCGCTTTCGCGTATGCCTCCACGAGTGCGATCTGAGCGTCGTCGCGACCGGAAAGGCGCAGGTAGGCAAGGGTTTCGTCGTCGATCGGGAACATCGCCGCGGTCGAACCGTACTCGGGGCTCATGTTGCCGATGGTCGCCCGGTTGGCCAACGGCACGTTGGCCAGGCCCTCGCCGTAGAACTCGACGATCTTGCCGACGACGCCGTGGCGGCGCAGCTGCTCGGTGACGGTCAGCACCATATCGGTGGCGGTCGTGCCGAGCGGCAGTTCGCCGACCAGCTTGAAACCGACCACCTTCGGGATGAGCATGCTGACCGGCTGGCCGAGCATCGCGGCCTCGGCCTCGATACCGCCGACGCCCCAGCCCAGCACGCCCAGGCCGTTGATCATCGTGGTGTGCGAGTCGGTGCCCACCAGGGTGTCCGGGTACGCGATCACGCGATCGCCGTCCCGGCGATCGAAGACGACCCGGGCAAGGCGCTCAAGGTTGACCTGGTGCACGATGCCGGTGTCCGGCGGAACGACGACGAAGTCGGAGAACGCGGACTGCCCCCAGCGCAGGAACTGGTACCGCTCGGCGTTGCGCTCGAACTCGAGCTTCGCATTGATCTCGAAGGCGTCCTTGCGGCCGAACACGTCGGCGATCACCGAGTGGTCGATGACCAGCTCCGCCGGCGCCAGCGGGTTGATCTTCTGCGGGTCGCCGCCGAGTGCGGCCATCGCCTCCCGCATCGCGGCCAGGTCGACGACGCAGGGAACGCCGGTGAAGTCCTGCATGAGGACGCGGGCCGGGGTGTACTGGATCTCGACGCTCGGCTCGGCCTGCGGATCCCAGTTCGCCAACGCCCGGACGTCGTCCGCGGTGACGTGCAGGCCACCCTCGTGCCGTAGCAGGTTCTCCAGCAGCACCTTGAGGCTGAACGGAAGCCGCACCGCCGTATCGACCGAGTCGAGACGGTAGTAGTCGTACGTCGTATCGCCGACCCTGAGCGTCGCCTTCGCGTCGAAGCTGTTCGTCACTGCTGCCTCCTCGAGCCTTCCGGCAGGGCCGCTCCTTCTGGAGCTTCCCACGCCGACCGTCGTCCTAGATTTATCTCGATGTCAAGATACATGAGATCGAGAATCTTCCGGCTATACGCTATTGGACGTGTCCGTGCCGCGCGCGCGGGGCGAGGATCCTTCCCAGGCCCGTCCCGACGAAGTCGACCAGCTGGTCGCGGCGTGGCGCACGGAGCGTCCCGAGGTCGACGTCGAGCCGCTCGAGGTCTTCTCACGCGTCTCCCGGCTTGCGGTCTTCGCGGATCGCGAACGCCGCGCCGCGTTCAGCGCCCATGGCTTGGAACCGTGGGGCTTCGACGTCCTGGCGGCCCTACGGCGCGCCGGCGCCCCCTACGCGTTGTCGCCGGGTGCCCTGCTGCGCGCGACGCTGGTCACCTCCGCCACGATGACCCACCGGGTCGACCGGCTGGAACACGCCGGCCTGGTCACCCGCTCCCCCGATCCCGAGGACCGTCGGGGAGTCCGGGTCGTGCTGACCGCCGCCGGCCGGGAACGGGTCGACGCCGCGCTCGCCGACCTGGTCCGGGCGGAGGCCGGGATCCTGGACAGCCTCACCGACGTCGAGCGCGACGACCTCGCCGCGCTCCTCCGCCGGTTGCTCCGGCCGCTGGAGGGCTGACCCAGGTCTCGCGCGGCCGCCTCCGGCTTTGCGTCCGCCCGAACGTTCCGCGGCCTCCCTCCGTCACGCACGCCGGTAGGATCGTCGTCGGGAGAAGCCGCGACGAGGACACGCGTCGCCGCAAGCCACCACGAGCGAGCCGGGGACGGTGTGAGTCCGGCGGCGGGCGCGGCGCACGCATCACCTCCGAGCCGCCGGGAGAACGGGCCCAAGGCCCCAGTAGATCCGGCCCCGAGCTGGGCAAGAGTGGGCGCTTTCCGCACCGACCGGACGGGCGCCAAGGAGGGTGGCACCGCGGGTCGCGCGTCGCGCGTCTCGTCCCTTCGCCGAGGATCTTCCGAACTTCGACGAGGAGCGCCTTCGATGCCGTTCACGCCGCTGCCCGCGCAGGTCGACCTGCCCGCGCTGGAACACGAGACGCTGGCGCGCTGGCAGCAGAACCAGGTGTTCGCCCGCAGCCTCGAACAGACCGCCGGGGGCAAGCCGTGGGTGTTCTACGAGGGGCCGCCCACGGCGAACGGCGCGCCCGGCACCCACCACGTCGAAGCCCGCGCCTTCAAGGACCTGTTCTGCCGGTTCCGCAGCCAGCAGGGATATGCGGTCGCCCGCCGGGCCGGCTGGGACTGCCACGGCCTACCCGTCGAACTCGCCGTGGAGAAGGAGCTCGGCTTCACCTCCAAACACGACATCGAGGCGTACGGCATCGCGGAGTTCAACGCCCGCTGCCGTGAATCGGTGCTACGGCACGTCGGTGCGTTCGAGAAGATGTCCGAACGCATGGGCTACTGGCTCGACTTCGCCCACGCCTACCGGACGATGGACGCGCCGTACATCGAATCGGTCTGGTGGTCGCTGAAGAAGCTGTACGAGCAGGGCCTCCTGGGCGAGGACCACCGCATCGCGCCGTACTGCCCGCGTTGCGAGACCGGCCTTTCCGACCACGAAGTCGCCCAGGGCTATGCGACCGTGGTCGATCCCAGCGTCTATTTCCGGTTGCCGGTCACGTCCGGACCGCTGGCCGAGCTCGGTGCGCATCTGCTGGTCTGGACCACCCAGCCCTGGACGATCTACGTCAACACGCTCGCCGCGGTGCATCCCGACGTCGTCTACGTCGCGGTGCGCACCGGGGCGGGTGACGTCCTCGTCGTCGCCGAACCGTTGCTCGTCGCGGCGGTCGGCGAGGGCACCACCGAACTCGCCCGCTTCACCGGGCGGCAACTCGAAAACACCACGTACCAAAGGCTTTACGACGTACCCGGCATCTACGACGCGCAGGTGCCGGCGCATTACGTCGCGCTCGCCGACTACGTCACGGTCGAGTCCGGCACCGGCATCGTCGGCCAATCCCCCGCATTCGGCGCGGACGACATGGAAACGGCGCGGGCGTACGGCGCACCGATCGTGAACCCGGTGGGCCGGGATGGCCGCTTCGAGGAGAACCTGCCGCTGGTCGGCGGCCTGCAGGTGAAGGCGTCCGACGCCAAGGTCATCGAGGACCTCGCCGGCCGTGGCCTGCTGCTGCGCCACGTTCCGTACGAGCACAGCTATCCGCTGTGCTGGCGGTGCGACACCGCGCTGCTCTACTACGCGTTGCCGTCCTGGTACATCCGCACCACCGCGCGCAAGGACGAGCTGCTGCGCGAGAACGCCCGGACCGACTGGCATCCGGCGACAATCCGAGACGGGCGCTACGGCGACTGGCTGGAGAACAACGTCGACTGGGCGCTCTCGCGTAACCGCTACTGGGGAACGCCGCTCCCGCTGTGGCGGTGCGGCGAGGGCCACATCACCCCGGTGGGCTCCCTGACCGAGCTGTCGGAGCTTGCCGGCCGCGACGTCAGCGAGGTCGACCCGCACCGTCCGTACATCGACGACGTCGAGATCGCCTGCGGCACCTGCGGTTCCGCGGCCCGCCGGGTCGAGGAGGTCATCGACTGCTGGTACGACGCCGGTGCGATGCCGTTCGCCCAGTGGGGCGCCCCGCACCGCAATCAGGCCGAGTTCGAGGCGAACTTCCCGGCCCAGTTCATCGCCGAAGGCCTGGACCAGACCCGCGGCTGGTTCTACACGCTGATGGCGATCGGCACCCTCGTCTTCGACGAGAGCCCGTACGACTCGGTGCTGTGCCTCGGCATCATCCTGGCCGAGGACGGCCGGCGGATGAGCAAGCACCTCGGCAACATCCTCGAACCGGTCCCGCTGATGGAACGGCATTCGGCCGACGCGCTGCGCTGGTTCATGGTCGGCAGCGGCTCCCCGTGGGCGGCTCGCCGGGTCGGCCACCAGAGCATCGACGAGGTGGTCCGCAAGGTGCTCCTGACGACGTGGAACACCGCATCCTTCTTCACCCTCTACGCCGACGCGTCGAGCTGGACGCCCTCGGCCGCCGATCCCGCACCGAACGATCGCGCCGCGCTGGACCGCTGGGCACTTGCGGAGCTCGCCGCGAGCATCGCGGAAGTGACTGCGGCACTCGAGGTTTTCGACTCGCCGCGCGCGGCCAGGCGCATCGCCGCCTTCGTCGACGACCTGTCGAACTGGTACGTGCGCCGCTCCCGGAAGCGGTTCTGGAACGGCGAGGCCGGGGCACTGGCGACGCTGCACACCTGCCTGGTCGAGCTGACGAGGATCATGGCCCCGTTCGTCCCGTTCCTCGCCGACGAGCTGTGGCGCCAGCTCGTCGTCGCCGTCGACCCGCAGGCGCCGGATTCGGTGCATCTCGCGGGATGGCCGGTCGCGCAGGTCGAAGATCCGGCGCTGCTGGAGCAGGTCCGACTCGCCCGCCGGCTGGTCGAGCTGGGCCGGGCAGCCCGTGCCGACAGCGGTATCCGGACCCGTCAGCCCCTCCGTCGGGCGTTGGTCGCGGCCGCCGGATTCGGTGACCTCGACGAAGACCTGCGGGTCGAGGTGGCCGAGGAGCTCAACGTCCAGGACCTCGAAGTCTTGGCCGGGGACCTCGTCGAACTCGAGGTGAAGCCGAACTTCCGTGCGTTGGGCAGACGTTTCGGGAACCGGACGCAGGAGGTTGCCAGGCAGGTCGGGGCATCGAGCTACGACCGCGCGGCCAGGACCGTCACCGTCACCGTCGACGGCCGGCAGGAGGTGCTCGGCCCCGACGATCTCGTCGTCACCGAAACGCCGCGCGAGGGATGGACGGTCGCATCCGGGGACGGCGTGTCGGTCGCGCTCGACCTCGCACTGACGCCGGAGCTGGTTCGCGCGGGCATCGCCCGCGAGGTGTCCCGGCTGGTCAACGACTCACGGAAGGCCGCGGGCCTCGCGGTCACCGACCGGATCGAGCTGTGGTGGGAGGCCGACGGTGACGTCGCCGCGGCGATCGTCGAGTACGAGGAAACGCTGCGGGCCGACGTCCTCGCGACCAACGTGGCCCGCGGACGGCCGGCGGCCGATTTGTCCCCGTATCGCTCGAGCGACGGGACGCTGACGATCTGGCTGCGGGTCGCGGGCGGCTGACGGCCGCACCCCGAGTGCTCGGCGGCTACTCGGCCGGTGGAGCCTCGACCGGTGCGACGGCCTTCTTCGCCGGAGCCTTCTTGACGGGCGGGGCAGCCTTGGTCGCCTTCGCCGGAGCCTTGGCGGGTGTGGTCGCCTTCGCCGGAGCCTTCGCCGGAGCCTTCGCGGTGGCCTTCTTCGTCGGCCCGCCCGCGGCGGCCGGGACGGCCCTCGCCGCCGCCTTGTCGGCCGGCGCACTGGCGGGCGTCTTCGCCGGCACGACTTTCACCGGGGCCTTGGCGGGGGCCTTGGCGGGGGCCTTGGCAGCAGCGGCCTTGGCCGGCGCCTTCGCCGGGCCCTTCGCCGGCACGACCGCGGCGGGGGCCTTGGCCGGCGCCCGACCACCCGGCGCGTTGGCAGGTGCCTTCGCCGGCACGACCTTCGCAGGTTCCCTCGGCGCCTTCTTGGCCGGCGCTCCCGCCGAAGGCGCCGAGACCTTCGCCGGAGCCTTCGTCGCGGGCGCCTTCGTCGCGTTGCCCGTGGGCCTCGCGGCCACGGGCGGGCCGGCCTGGGGCATGCTGGCGCTGGTGGCGGCTCCGCTGGCGCTACGACCGATCCACCTCGTGCGGACTCGAACAGACGGCCCCTCCCTGAACGAGGCGCTCGCCGGCACCGGCACCCTGCTCGGCGCGTTCAGCGTGCTGCTCTCCGCCGGCCTCCTGATCGCGGCGTAGATGAGCAGTCCCACGACATCGCAAGCCCGCACGAGGCCTTGGAACTGCTCATCCGCATGAAGATCGCGGACGTAGAGACCATCCCCTTCGCGATCCCGTTCGCGGAGCCGTATGCGACCGCCCGCGGGACGCTCGAGCGCCGTGAGATGGCGCTCTTCCGGGTGCGAACCGATGAGGGTGTGGAGGGCCTCGGCGAGGCCGTGCCGTTGACCCTTCGGGGCGGCGCCGATCTGGGGAAGGTGGTGCGCCAGCTCCGGCGTGTCGGCCACCGCCTCAGCGGGACCGACGTGAGCGAGATGGAGGGCGAGCATCCGCTCGCCGCCGCGATCGACTTCGTCATCAGCCCCGTCGCCGGCCGCCGTCTCC
>Ga0081455_10000106_pt1 | contig 93286 bp, 96 predicted proteins | sample TabmetS3T2R1_FD_70207 | JGI IMG/M metagenome (GOLD analysis project Ga0081455, IMG submission 70207) | Tabebuia heterophylla rhizosphere microbial communities from the University of Puerto Rico - S3T2R1 | ecosystem: Host-associated > Plants > Roots > Rhizosphere ... | reverse complement strand
GGCGACCACGACGCCGGATTCGGTGAAGTGCCGCAGCATCAGCGCGCCGTAGTCGTCGTCGCCCAGCTGCGTAGCCACGGTGACCTCGAATCCGAGGCGCCCCAGACCCACCGCAACGTTGGCCGGACTCCCACCGGCGTGAGGCGTGCGAGCGCCATCGGGGGCCTCAACGAGGTCCACGATCGACTCCCCGACGACGAGGATCACAGACGGCTCTTACGCATGCTGGGAAAACTGTCCCACGGATTGGTGGCGACTTGGTGGCGACGAACCTGATTTGGGCCCTTGGATCTGGTCCCATGGTTCCGGTTCTTCAGCTTTGGCCTCGTTGGGTGACGGATACAAGACTGCCGAGTCCGCTCGCCTAGGCTTGGGGTCCGGGCCGGAGTGGCGGAATTGGCAGACGCGCGGCACTTAGGATGCCGTGCCTTCGGGTGTGCGGGTTCGAGTCCCGCCTCCGGCACCGCGCCGTTACGGGACGAGTTTGGGCAGTCCCGCCTTGAGCGCCTTGGTCAGTTGCCGCCCGACCGGCGAGGCCATTCCCGGCACGACGGTGTTGAACGCGATCGTGTAATCGAGATGGGTGCCACCGTCGTCGGTGGGCGACAGGCGCTGGATGCCGTAGTGATCCTTGAGCGGGAAGCCGCCCTTTGTGATCTCGTATTCGATGTGCGTGTCTGGTTCCCACACGACGACGGTTTCGGTGATAGGTGGCAGCGGGCCGATGTTGAGCTTGCGGGAGGAGCCCACGCCGTTGCGATGAGTATCGCCGTCGCTCTTGCGAGTGATCTTGGCCCCGAAGACGGGGCCGAGGTTCTCGTGTTCAGACAGCGCGTCGAACACGGTCTTCGGATCCGACTTGTACGTGTGGGTGACATGGACACGGACGGGTGCGTTGCTCATGCGGCCTCCAATCCCAGGTCCTTGCGCAGCTTTGCGACATGACCGGTGGCCTTGACGTTATACGCCGCGTACTCGATCGAGCCGTTCGGGTCGACGACGAACGTCGAGCGAATCACGCCTTCGACGAGCTTCCCGTACAGCTTCTTCTCGCCGAAGGCTCCCCACGCGCGCAAGACGTCCTTGTCAGCATCCGAGAGAAGCGTGATGGTCAGGCTGTCCTTCTCGCGGAACTTCGCGAGCTTCTCGGGCTTGTCTGGAGAGATGCCCAAGACGGTGTACCCCTCCGCCTTGAGTCGATCGAGGGAGTCGCTGAAGTCACAGGCCTGCTTGGTGCACCCGGGCGTCATCGCCGCAGGGTAGAAGTACACGATGACCCGTTGGCCGCGCAGGTCGGACAACTTGAGGGTCTGTCCGGTGTCGTCTGGGAGGGTGAAGTCGGGCGCTGGGTCTCCTGCCTGCAGGCGACCCGACACTGATCCAGTCATGCGCCCTATCCTTGCCTATGTGAGCAAGACGGACACCGACGCTCTCGTCGAGGAAATCGAGCACATCCGACTACGGCTGGCCGACACGGTCGACGAACTGGTTGAGAAGGCGCACCCCAAGGCCATAGCCCAGCGGGCCGTCGAGAATCTCAAGGCCAAGTTCGTGGATGAGACGGGCTCACCGCGCATGGACACCATCGTGCCGGTGGCTGCCGGAGCGGTCGCCGTCATCGCTGGGATCGTGCTGATTCGCCGTCTGACTCGTTGATGGTGTCGGCCATGGACGACGGACTGAAGGCCGACGGGACGAAGCTCCCGATTCGGATGCTGCACGACCGACTGCTGGTGAAGGTTGACGTCGACTCGGGCGACCGTCGTTCGACCGGCGGAATCCTCATCCCGGCTACTGCCACGATGGGCAAGCGCCTCGCATGGGCCCGCGTCGAAGCCGCCGGCGCCCACGTCCGCACCGTTCAAGTGGGCGACCGGGTCCTGTTCGACCCCGAAGACCGCGCCGAAGTCGAGGTGCGCGGCGAGGCCTTCATCCTCTTGCGTGAACGCGACCTGCATGCGGTCGCGTCGGAGCGTATTGAGGAAGGCCAGACCGGCCTCTACCTGTGAGCCGTTCGGAGCGGCATCCGGCGCGAGACATCCTCGGCGGTCGCCGCCGCGTTCGCGCAACGGATGATTCGATCCAAGCCCGCCTCGGTCTCCTTCGTCGACGTTGGCGGTTGCTGATCAGGTTGAGTGTCGGCACCGGCCTCGCATATTTCATCGCGAACCAGGTGCTGAATCACCGGCAGGCGTTCTTCGCGCCGATTGCGGCCGTGATCACACTGATCGCCGGTGGGGGAGCCCGCCGGATGCGCACGATGATCGAGCTGGTGATTGGCGTCGCCACCGGCATCCTCGTGGGTGAAATGCTGATCCTGCTGATCGGGCGCGGTGCGTGGCAGATTTCGCTGGTGGTCGTGCTGGCGGTCGCGGTCGGAACGCTGCTTGGTTTGACTGGGTTGGCGCTGAATCAGGCAGCGACATCGTCGGTCCTGCTCGCTGCGGTCGTGCCAAACGCCGGCACCAACGTCGCCCTGACGCGATTCGTGGACGCTTTCGTTGGCGGCCTTTGTGGCATGGCGATGGTTCTGTTGCTGCCGCGCAACGTGGTCCGGGACATCGATCGCGAGGTGCAACGCATCCTCACCGGCTTGGCGGCGCTGCTCCGCAAGGAGGCACTCGCGCTTCGGGATCGTGACGGCCGGCTGGCTGACGAGAGCATGGCCGATGCGCAACGCATGCACCCGCTCTTGGCCACCCTCACGTCCACTGCCACGAATGTGTCCGAGGTTGCCCGCATTTCGCCCATTCGATGGCGACAGCGCGCACACGTTGAGCTCTACACGTCTACCGTGATCGATCTGGACAACGCAGTCCGCGACGCCCGGGTTATGGGCCGCAAGATCTCGGCAATGGTTCGCCACGGTGAGCCGGTCCCGAACGGGCTCGACGACGCGATCGATGCACTGGCCGCAGCCGTCGAGATCTTCGCCGACGACCTGTCTGAGCAAGACGACTTCGAGGAGGCGCGCCGGGAGCTGGTTGAGGCCGCCCGCATGGCTTCCGTGGCGTTACCGGAAGCCGCGACGTTGAACAGCGCGGCGATCGCCGCACAGATCAGATCGCTCGCCGCAGACCTGATGTATGCGAGCGGTTACACGCGCGACGAAATCGACGAACGGCTGGATTTCTAGATCGTCGCGCTCATACGTCGTTTGTGAAGGGTTGCTTGGGCGTCGCCGTGCGCCACGAGGCGACCGCCGGCGACACATACAACGACTGAATGCTGGAGATCTTCCCCCAAGCACTTGCGTCCAGGGCGGTACCCCCACTTTGCCAGTCGCGGTCGGTCGTGAAGGGTTGCTTGGGTGTCGCCGGGCGCCACGGGGCGACCGCCGGCGACATAATTAGCTAAGGGCAGCCCGACGACATCCGAACGCGCCACCAGTTGCCGAGCATGCCGATGGGTCCGAACCGGGGCTCTGACTGCCATTGGCGGCACCCCTCGATGCCCAGATCGACCGTCGTCACCCGCGCCCAGCGGTGGGCTTCAGGTGCCTCGATCATCCGTTTCAGCAGGGAGCGCGCTTCGCGACGGTCGGCGGTTTGGTGAGCCACAAGGTCACGTGCGTACTGGAGGCGGGCGGCCAAGGCATCCCGGGCTGCCTCGAGCTCGGCAGCGTCGAGCAGGCGGGCCCCGGCGTGGGCCGTCGAGGTGCTGACGGGACGCCGGCGCGGGTGCAATCGGGCAATGGTGCCGGCGAGTTCGCGCTCAAGACGAGCAATCTGCTGATGGAACTGCCGCCGGGTTTGGCGCTCGGGCACCAAGCGGATGTCAACGTCGGCAATTGGCACGTCGGTGATCGTCATCGCGGTGTCCCTTCCCCCGCTCTTGCATCGCATTCTAGGGCCGGGGTCGCTCGTATTCCAGACCTCAGAGGGCACCGAGCAGATCAGCGACGCGCCACAGTCCATGGCCGACCATCCAATCTTCGACACCGGCGACACCAATGGCGGTGACGGCCACGCGGCGCGTGCGATAGGTGGGAGCAAAGGTCGAAAAGGTCGGCCCGAAAAGCGGCGCAACCGCTTGGTCGGCGTCAGCGATCGCCAGCACGCCCACGGGGATGTCGGTGGTGTCCGTGGCGCGCACCGGCCGGATGCCCAGCGGGCCGTTCACCGCATCTGCATCGATCAGGCCAAGTGCGATGTGGGTCTCGATGACTGCGGCAGTGAGCGCATCGGACAGATGATCACGGCTGACGAACCGGCCGCGAAGAATTCGATCGAAACTGACGGCCTCGGCCGGGTTGCGATCGACGTCCGGGTCGAGTCCGACTTGGCGGAAGAATGCACGGTAGGCCGACGGAATCGGCTTGCGGGGCAGTTCGAGTGCCTGACGGCCGCGGAAGCGGGTCGAGAGGTCGGCGAGCTGGCCTTGCAGTTCGGGAGGACTCACCCGGGCACGCGCGTCGAGCGTTATGTGGTGGAGCCTCAGATCGGGGAACTCTGCGGCGACCTCGTGGTCGATCCAGCCGATCTCGATGTCCATGGACCCAAACGGTCAGCGCGTGGAGAGGCCTGTTGCGAAGGCCAGGATGCGCTTCGCGTCTCGGACGTGGAGTTCTTCGACCATCTTGTTGTTGTAGGTGACGACGCCGGCGCCCGAGGCCTTGGCCTCCTCGAAGGCTGCAATGAGCCCTTCAGCCCGTTCGACGTCCTCCTCCGATGGGCTGAACGCGTCGTTGCACGGTTCGACTTGCGTCGGGTGGATCAGGGTCTTGCCGTCGAATCCCATCTCCCGGCCCTGCCGTGCCTCGGCCGCAAAGCCCTCTTCGTTGCGAACGTCGTTGTAGACGCCGTCGATGATCACCTTTCCGGCGGCCCGCACGGCAATGAGCGTCCACGCGAGCGCCATCTGTACGACCGGGTTGCGGCCCGGGACATGCAGGCCATACGTCTCATTGACGATGTCGTTCGTGCCCATGACGATGACGGTGAGGCGGTCGTGCGAGTTGGCAATCTCCTCGGCGTGCAGGAGTGCCCGCGGCGTTTCGATCATCGCCCACAGTTGCGTCTTGTCTGGTGCGCCGGCCGCTTCGATGGCGGCGACGAGAGAATGCACCTGCTCGGCTGATTCGACCTTCGGCACCAGAATCGCATCGGGGCCGGCGGCCGCTGCCGCCTTGAGGTCGTCGTCGTGCCACTCGGTGCCGATGGCGTTGACCCTGACGACCAGCTCGCGATGGCCGTACTCACCGGAGCGGACGGCGGCACACACGTTGTCTCGCCCCTGGGCTTTCGAGTCGGGCGCGACGGAATCCTCAAGATCGAGGATCAGCGCATCGGCGTCGATCGTCTTGGCCTTCTCGAGCGCGCGCTCATTCGCGCCTGGCATGTACAACACGCTGCGCCGGGGACGGACATCAGTCACAGCTGATACAGCTCCTTGAGCTCGGGGTCGCGTTCGGCCAGTGCCTTGGCGAGGTCAAGCATGACGAGACACTGCTTGCAGGAGGCGTCGTCTTCCATCTTTCCGTTGATCATCACCGCGCCGGACCCGTCTCCCATCGCCTCGACCACGACCTTGGCGTGCTCGACGTCCTCCTGGGACGGGCTGAACACTCGCTTGGCGATGTCGATCTGGACCGGGTGCAGGCTCCAGGCGCCCACGCACCCGAGCAGGAAGGCGTTGCGGAACTGGTCTTCGCAGGCGACGACGTCCTTGATGTCACCGAACGGCCCATAGAACGGCAGGATGTCGTTGGCCGCACAGGCGTCGACCATGCGAGCGATCGTGTAGTGCCACAAGTCCTGCTGGAACGTGGTGCGGCCTTCGTTGAGGTCTTCGCCCACCGGGTCGGTTCGGACGAGATAACCGGGGTGACCGCCACCGACCCGGGTCGTCTTCATCCGGCGAGACGCAGCGAGGTCGGCGGGTCCGAGGCTGATGCCCTGCATGCGCGGACTGGCTCCGGCAATCTCCTCGACGTTCGCGACGCCTTCGGCCGTCTCGAGGATGGCGTGCACGAGGATCGGACGATCCAAGCCGGCCCGGGCCTCGAGTTGCGCCAGGAGACGGTCGACATAGTGGATGTCTTGGGCCCCCTCCACCTTCGGCACCATGATCACGTCGAGCTTGTCGCCGATCTCGGTGACGAGTTCGATGACGTCATCAAGGACCCAGGGCGAGTCGAGACTGTTGACCCTGCTCCAGAGTTGCGTTGTGCCGAAGTCGGTCTTCTTTGCAATGTCAATGAGGCCGCGCCGAGCCGGAACCTTCATCTCGGTCTTGATGGCGTCCTCGAGATTGCCCAGGATGATGTCGACCTTGGCCGCGATGTCCGGGACCTTGGCCGCCATCTTCTCGTTGCTGGGGTCGAAGAAGTGGATCATCCGGCTTGGGCGGAACGGAATGTCGGCAGCCGGCTGTGGGGCGCCAACAGCGAGCGGGCGTAGGAAGGCTCGGGGATTGCGCATACCCTCAGTATGGCGGTGCCGTCAGGCGGCCCGGACGGGCAGGTCGAGCGCGGCGGCGACAGCCGCGTTCGTCACCTGACCGTCGTGCGCGTTCAGTCCCTTGGCGAGATCTGGGTCCTTTTCCATCGCGTTTCGCCACCCGTCGGACAGCGCCAGGACGTACGGACGAATGGCGGTGTCGAGTGCCCGGGTCGCCGTGCGTGGCACGGCGGCAGGCATGTTCGTGACGCAGTAGTAGAGCGCTTCATGGACCCGAAACGTCGGAGCGGCGTGAGTCGTGGGACGTGAGCCTTCGAAGCAACCGCCCTGATCGATCGCTACGTCGACGAGCACCGAACCCGGGCGCATCTGTGCCACAAGGTCAGTGGTCACCAATTTCGGTGCTCGGGCACCGGGCACGAGCACGGTCCCGACGACGAGGTCCGCTTCTGCGATGGCATCGGCAATCGTGTCGGGCGTGGAAAGAGTGCCGCCAACGTTTGCCGGCAACGACGCGAGCCGGTCGGGATTGACGTCCAGCACCGTGACATCTGCGCGCAGGCCTGCCGCGAGATCGGCGGCATGCGATCCGGCGATGCCGCCACCGAGGATGGCCACGCGCGCCGGTGGCGCTCCAGGTGCACCGCCGAGAAGGATCCCGCTGCCGCCGTAGGGCGCCATCAGATGCTGGGCACCGACCTGCACGGCGAGCCGGCCCGCCACGGCGGACATCGGCGCCAGTAGGGGAAGGCTGCCGTCGGACCGTTGCACGGTTTCGTAGGCAAACGCAGTGATCCCACTGGTGAGGACAGCCTGAGCGACGTCGCGTGACGCAGCGAGATGCAGGTAGGTGAAGAGAACCTGGTCAGGGCGCATCCGGTGCCATTCGTCGGAGATCGGCTCCTTGACCTTGACCACCAGCTCCGCGTCCCAGGCATCGTCGGCGCTCTCGACGATGGTTGCGCCGGAGCCCGTGTAGTCGGAATCCGCGATACCGGCTTGGATGCCGGCGCCGTGCTCGACAACGACGTCATGCCCCCGCGCAGTCAGCGCCGCCACGGTGTCGGGGGTGAGGGAGACGCGGGTCTCCTGAGGTTTGAGTTCGCGAGGAACGCCGACCCTCATGTCTCCATGGTGAACCCGAAAGAGGAGCAGACGAGCCCGAACCGCCGGGCTAGGACAAGTGAGGCCGCGTGCGAACTCGGTCGATCGGAAGATCGGCCGCTGGCGTTACCTTTCCGTCTGGGATGAGTCGAACGACGAGGCATTCGGCGGCCCATCGATCTATCTCGTTGGGCGAATCGGCGGCGTTGAGACGTCCAGCTTTCAGGGCCGACGTGACTGCGCCCCACCTGTCAGAGTTCGGCTCGATGACTTCGGCCGTCACGGGTACTGCGGCGGCAAGCTGCCGATCAGTCTTGGAACGCAGCAAGACCGTCGCTCTGTCGCCGTCAGCCAAAGCGGGGAGGGGCTGTTCTATGCCGACACTGCCCACGGTCCCCACAACGCAGATGCTGTCGTCGACCCACTCGTACCAAACCGGCCAGGTGCGTCCTGCCGCCTCGATCCACGCCACGGACGACTTCCGGGCCAACTCTGTGACATCAATCAGAACATCGGCAGTCAGATCGGTGGAGGCACCGCTGGGGGCGTCGGTCACCCCCCAAACGATAGGGGAGCGGCTGTTAGGCTCGCGCACGTGCTCGGCGCCTTTGTCAACGCCTTCAAGACCCCAGATTTGCGGCGAAAGTTGCTCTTCGTCCTGGGGATCATCGTGCTGTTCCGGCTGGGTTCAACCCTTCCGGCACCGGGCGTCAACGTCTCGAACGTTCGGCACTGTGTCGACGTGGCCTCGCAGGGCCAGAACGGCAGCCTGTTCGCACTGATCAACGTCTTCTCGGGCGGCGCACTCCTGCAGCTCACCGTGTTTGCACTCGGGATCATGCCCTACATCACGGCGAGCATCATCCTGCAGTTGCTGGTTGTGGTCATTCCGCGACTGGAGATGCTGAAGAAGGAAGGCCAGGCCGGGCAGGCAAAGATCACGCAGTACACCCGATACCTGACGCTCGGGCTCGCGATCCTGCAAGCCACCGGAATCGTCGCGCTCGCGCGAAGCGGCCAACTATTCGGCGGCGCCGACTGCGGTGATCTGCTGTATCACAAGGATTCGATCCCGCAGTTCCTGCTCGTCGTCCTCACCATGGTCGCCGGAACCGCGGTGATCATGTGGCTGGGCGAACTCATCACCGACCGCGGCATCGGCAACGGCATGTCGATCCTGATCTTCACGCAGGTCGTGGCAACGTTCCCGGGCGCCATGTGGCTGATCAAGACGCAGAAGGGCTGGACGACGTTCATCGTCGTCATGCTCGTCGGTCTCGTGGTGGTCGCCGCCGTGATCTTCATCGAGCAGGCGCAGCGACGCATCCCGGTTCAGTACGCAAAACGCATGGTCGGACGCCGCATGTTCGGCGGCTCGTCGACCTACATCCCGCTGAAGGTCAACCAAGCCGGCATCATCCCGGTCATCTTCGCGTCCAGCCTGATGTATCTGCCGGCCTTGTACGCACAGTTCCGACCTGAGTCGTCGGCCGCCAAGTGGATCAGCGCCTACCTCGTGCGCGGCGATCACCCGCTGTACATGATCGGCTACTTCCTGTTGATCATTTTCTTCACGTACTTCTATGTGGCGATCACGTTCAACCCCGAAGAAGTTGCCGACAACATGAAGAAGTATGGCGGCTTCATCCCGGGCATCCGGGCCGGTCGTCCGACCCAGGACTACCTGTCGTACGTGCTCAGTCGCATCACAGCGCCTGGCTCGGTCTACCTGGCATTCGTCGCGCTCATCCCGATGATCGCGGTCGCCCTGCTGGGCGCAAACCAGAACTTCCCGTTCGGCGGGACCACTATCCTCATCCTCGTCGGCGTCGGCCTCGACACCGTCAAGCAGATCGAAAGCCAGCTGCAGCAGCGCAATTACGAAGGGTTCCTGCGATGACGCGGATCGTCTTGATGGGCCCGCCCGGTGCCGGCAAAGGCACCCAAGCCGTGACGCTGGCAGAACGCATCGGGGCTGCACACATCTCCACGGGCGACATCTTCCGCGCGAACGTCGCCGCCGGAACGCCGCTCGGCGTCGAGGCGAAGCGTTACATGGACGCGGGCGAATACGTTCCAGACGAGATCACGAACGCCATGGTCAAAGACCGCCTCAGCCAGCCGGACGCCAATTCCTTCATTCTCGACGGATACCCACGCACCGCTGACCAGGTCGATCGCCTTGACGAGATGCTGGCAGAGATCGGGCACCCGCTCGATGCAGTCGTTGTGCTCACCGTGGACGAAGAAGAGCTGGTGAACCGAATCGTCGAGCGCGGTCGCACCAGCGGACGTTCGGACGACACCGAAGACGTCGTTCGCAACCGACTCAAGGTGTACGCGGGCGAGACCGAGCCGCTCGTGGCGATTTACCGGGCTCGCGGGCTGCTGAGGGAAGTGGACGGAATCGGAGAGATCACTGACGTGGCCGACCGGATCGACCTCGCGCTGGCACCCGCTTGATCACGTCCGGCTGATTTCTCCGCGAACCGGTGCGTCTCGAACTCAAGAAGCCAGAACAGATCGCGCTGATGCGCGAAGCCGGGCGGGTTGTCGCCCTGACCCTCAAGGCCGTCACCGGTGCCGCAGCCCCGGGTGTGACGACCCGTGAGCTCGACGAGCTGGCTACCGAAACGATCGCTGCGCATGGCGCCACGTCCAACTTCCTGGGATATGGCGCAGACGTGGGCCCCGCATTTCCGGGAGTCATCTGCACGTCCATCAACGACGAGACCATCCACGGCATCCCGAGTGACCGGCCGTTGCGGGACGGAGACCTGCTGTCGATCGACTGTGGCGCCGTCGTCGATGGTTGGCATGCCGATGCGGCGGTGACGGTCGCGATCGGTGAGGTTCCGGAATCCCATCGCGAACTCATGCGCGTCACCGAGCAGGCGCTGTGGGCCGGGATCGCCGCGATGGGATCCGGCCGGCGGGTGCGTGACATCAGCCGGGCCATCGAGTCCTTTGTCGGCGCGCAGGGACCGAAGTACGGCATCGTCCCCGGCTACACCGGTCACGGCATTGGGTCGGCCCTGCATCAAGACCCCGACGTCCCCAATGTGGCGCCGCGTCGACGTAGCCCTCGTCTTGTCACCGGCCTCGTTCTGGCGATCGAACCCATGGTGGTCCTCGGCCGGCCGGACGTACGTGAGATGCCGGATCAATGGACCGTCGCGACGGTGGACGGTTCGGTCGCAGCGCACTTTGAACACACCGTCGCCCTAACCCAATCCGGCGTTGACGTATTGACCCGCGTGGACGTCGGTTGAGCGGTACATTCCGGCTCATGCCGCGTCGTGGTTGCTCGCTCATCGCACTGGTGGGCCTCATTCTTTCGGCGTGTGGCACGGCATCCGTACCGGGCAGTGTGGCCGAACCGGATCTAGCGACGGCTCGCCGTGTCACCTGGATCAACACCGCTCAGGAACTCGCCGGGACACCCGCGACGTCGCGCGCCACGAAGGCGGCGATCTACGGATTTGGTGACAGCGGATATGGAGGTGCGACCTCGGTCGCATCAGGCGACCTCGTGCTGTCTGCCGTCTCGACTGATCGGGCAGTCACGGTGGTGGGGCAGTCGGCCAAGACCGGCGACATCAGGTGGCGGCGGCATCTGCCGGTCAAGACCAGGGGAAAGGGCTACGCCGAGTGCGATGACGACAATGGCGGGCCGTTCTTCGCTTGCAAGGTCGTGAACGGAACCAAGCAGGCCACGTTGTGGATGATGTCCGATCGCACCGGTGCCGTCCGCACGAAGATCCCGGTCAAGCCCGACGTGTCGTTCGGCATGTCAGGTGACGACCTGTATCTCGCCACCTTTCGCCCCGTCCACAAGGACACCAGGCTCGACGTATCCGTCGAGCGTCGCTCATGGACCGGAGGAAGTACGCAGTGGCGGCGCAAGACCTCCTTTTCCATCGAGGGGTGGGGTCACGATGGCAGCAGCGGTTTCCTGATCGGGGCCGACCGGGTTGTTGCCTTCTCGGCATCGTGGGAGGTGATCCTCGATCGCGAGACAGGACGCCTCCTCGAGCGGTCTGACTCCGGCAGGTATGAGTACGAGCTGAAAGGCGGCGGCCGCGTCGTTGTCGACAGCGGCGATGGGACGTCCGACTCAGTGCAGGTCACGATCTTTGCCGCCGACGGGCGGCCGATCGCCGACGCGACCGAAACGACGTATCCGGAGCCGTACGAAGTCGAACCAGATCGGGTTGTCACCGGACGTCACATCATTTCGGCTGGGACGGGACGAGTCGTGTTCGTCTCTCCGAGACGGACCAAGATCATCGCCGTCGCCGACTCCGGCCGAGTCGCCATCACCGAGCCTGAAGAGATCGAGTTCGCCCAGAATGAGATTCCGCTGACCGCGTACGACGTAGCCACGGGCAAGCGCACCGGCGCGTTCGCGCTGAAGGGGAACTGGTCTGGCGATGCCGTCACTGGTGGCGCGGGCGTGGCGAAAGTCGTCCAGCACTACGACGACAAATCGGACAAGACGCTCCCGCCGACGATCCACGTCATCGACGTCCGAAAGCCCGGCGAGGTAGCGGTCATTCGGTTGGGCAAGAAGCGCGGCGAATACGACACCCCGACCCTCGTGCGCACGAGGTACGGCGTTGCCGTGACGGGCGCCGGGGCGGTGCGCGGTCTGGTCGCGCGCTAACGCCCTGCGGACTTCAGGGCAGCGAGGAGATCGCGGGTCAGGACATCGAGTTCGGCCCACGCGAGACTGATCGACTCGACGACGTCAGGCACGTCGCGTTCGGCCGGTGCCGGCGCCACGTTGATGATGATTCCGCGGCCGCGCTGCTGCATCGTTGGAGCGAGTGCCTTCGACATCTGGCCGGCCACCGTGTTCACCACGATGTCGACCGTCCCGACGTGTTGTTCGGCGTGCATGACGATCCGGTCGACCGCCGTGGGGTCGGTGACGTTCAGAGCCGCCGGAAAACACCGAACACCGCAGCTTTCGCTGAGCTCCTCGGCCAGGTCGCGCACGTGACGCCCCGGCTGGGCGATCAGCATCAGCGAGACGCCCTCACCGGCCAACACCCGGGCCACGGCCTGACCGACCTTGGAGTCGGCGCCGGTGACGATCGCCACGCGTCCTCGCAACTGCACCATCGCATTGTTCCGGATTCGCGCAGTGTCGATTGAGGGATCCTCGCGCCCCGCTCGATTTGAGTCCACGGCACCAGCCTGACTAGACTGACCCGTCGGTTTTCTGACGATTGTCGAAGAAGAGGTACATGGCGAAAAAAGAGGGCGTCATCGAGATGGAAGGCGCTGTTGTCGAAGCGCTGCCCAACGCGATGTTCCGTGTGGAGCTGACCAATGGTCACAAGGTTCTCGCGCACATCAGCGGCAAGATGCGCCAGCACTACATCCGGATCCTTCCCGAGGATCGGGTCGTGGTGGAGCTTTCGCCGTACGACCTCAGCCGCGGCCGCATCGTCTACCGATACAAATGAACAATTGAATAGCAACCAAGACTTCGCTACTCACGTGAAAGAGATCTGATGAAGGTCAACCCGAGCGTGAAGAAGATCTGCGACAAGTGCAAGGTGATTCGTCGCCACGGACGTGTTCGCGTGATCTGCGAAAACCCGCGCCACAAGCAGCGTCAAGGCTGACCGGACGGGCGGAAGCTTCTTCACCAGCGAAAACAGCAGTCTGACGGCTCCCTTCGGAGTCTCGACCGCGCGGCTTGGCCGGCGGTCGACCACTGAAGGGCCACCCACGGCGCAGAGGCCGTGGCCCGGGTGAGGCACCCGGGACGCCCCAGACATCAAGACCTCTGCCGAATGGAAGGACCACTTTGGCCCGCCTCATTGGAGTTGATCTCCCGCGCGAGAAGCGCGTCGAGATCGCCCTGACGTACATCTTCGGAATCGGCAAGACCCGAGCTCAGCAGACACTCGCTGCGACCGGCGTCGATCCCGACACCCGCGTTCATGCGCTGACCGACGATCAGCTCGTGGCGCTGCGCGATCACATCGAGGCGAACTATCAGGTCGAGGGCGACCTGCGTCGTGAGGTCAGTGCCGACATCCGTCGCAAGATGGAAATCGGCAGCTACCAAGGACGCCGTCACCGTGCGCACCTTCCCGTTCGCGGTCAGCGGACCAAGACCAATGCGCGCACCCGCAAGGGACCCAAGAAGACCGTCGCCGGAAAGAAGAAGTAGCCGATGGCCCCCAAGACTGGCGCCAAGAAGGTGCGCCGCAAGACCAAGAAGAACGTGCCCCAGGCCGAAGCTCACATCAAGAGCACGTTCAACAACACCCACGTCACCATCACCGACCCGACCGGCGCCGTCATCGCGTGGGCTTCGGGCGGCACTGTCGGCTTCAAGGGCTCGCGCAAGTCGACGCCCTTCGCTGCCGGTATGGCTGCCGAGGCTGCCGGCCGTCAGGCCATGGAGCACGGGGTCAAGAAGGTCGATGTCTTCGTCAAGGGCTCTGGCTCAGGACGCGAGACGGCAATCCGCTCGCTGAGCGCTGTTGGCCTCGAGGTCGGCACCATCTCCGACGTGACCCCTACGCCGCACAACGGCTGCCGCCCGCCGAAGCACCGGAGGCTCTGACCCATGGCTCGTTACACAGGTCCTCTCACCAAGAAGTCCCGCCGCCTCGGCGTCGACCTCGTGGGCGGCGATTCCGCCTTCGAGCGTCGTCCCTACCCGCCCGGTCAGCATGGCCGCGCGCGGATCAAGGAGTCCGAGTACCGCACCCAGCTCCAGGAGAAGCAGAAGGCGCGTTACACGTACGGCGTACTGGAGAAGCAGTTCCGTAAGTACTACGAACTTGCGCACCGCAAGCCTGGCAAGACCGGCGACAACCTGCTGATCCTGCTCGAGAGCCGGCTCGACAACGTCATCTACCGCGCAGGCTTCGCCCGCACGCGGCGTCACGCTCGTCAACTGGTGACCCACGGCCACTTCCTGGTCAACGGGGTCAAGACGAACATCCCGTCGTTCCAGGTCAGCAAGCACGACATCATCGACGTACGTGGCAAGAGCCTGGAGATGACGCCGTTCATCGTCACTCGTGAGACGCACGATTCCGACACGGTCCCGGGTTGGATCGACGTCTCGCCCGAACGCGGCCGGATTCTGGTTCACCAGAAGCCGGTACGCGAGCAGATCACGGTTCCAATCCAGGAACAGTTGATCGTCGAGTACTACTCGAAGATCTGATCTCGGATCTCGATACGACGCTTCGCGTCTACTCGATCACCGGATTCGATCACCGAATAACAACCGCACCCAACCCGGCTTTCATATAGCGGTAAGCCGAAAAGGAAGTAAGAAATGCTGATTGCACAGCGCCCCGTCCTGTCCGAAGACGTCGTCGACGAGTTCCGTTCACGATTCGTCATCGAGCCTCTCGAGCCCGGCTTCGGTTACACCCTCGGCAACTCGCTGCGTCGCACGCTGCTGTCGTCGATCCCCGGTGCGGCCGTGACGTCGATCAAGATCAACGGTGTCCTGCACGAGTTCTCAACGGTGGCTGGCGTCACCGAAGACGTCACCGAGATCATCCTCAACCTCAAGGACCTCGTGGTCTCGTCCGAGCATGACGAGCCAGTCGTTGCCTACTTGCGCAAGAGTGGCGCTGGAGCGGCAACCGCGGCAGACATCGAGCCGCCGGCCGGCGTCGAGGTGCACAACCCCGACCTGCACATCGCGACACTGAATGACAAGGGCAGCCTCGAGATCGAACTCGTCATCGAGCGTGGCCGCGGCTACGTGTCGGCTGCGCAGAACAAGACGGGCGAAGAGGAGATCGGACGTATGCCGGTCGACTCGATCTACAGCCCGGTGCTCAAGGTGACCTACAAGGTTGAGGCCACCCGTGTCGAGCAGCGGACCGACTTCGATCGCCTTGTGATCGATGTCGAGACCAAGCGCTCCCTCCTGCCGCGCGACGCGATCGCGTCGGCCGGTTCCACGCTGGTCGAGCTGTTCGGCTTGGCCCGTGAGCTCAACATCGAGGCCGAGGGCATTGACATCGGTCCGTCGCCGGTCGACGAGCAGCTTGCTGCCGATCTGGCGCTGCCGATCGAAGACCTCAACTTCACGGTCCGGTCGTACAACTGCCTCAAGCGCGAGGGCGTCCACACCGTGGGCGAACTCATCACCCGCTCCGAGCAGGATCTGCTCGACATCCGCAACTTCGGGCAGAAGTCGATCGATGAGGTCAAGGCCAAGTTGGCCGAGATGGGTCTGGCGCTCAAGGACAGCCCCGCCGGCTTCGACGCCTCGGCTGTCATCGACGCCTACGACGACGACGTCAGCTACGCCGAAGACGAGCAGTACTGATTCGGGAATCTGGAGACAGACGATGCCTACCCCCACGAAGGGCGCCCGCCTCGGCGGTAGCCCGTCACACCAGCGGTTGATCTTGGCCAACCTTGCTCAGCAGTTGTTCGAGCACGGCCGGATCACGACCACCGAGGCCAAGGCGCGCCGCCTTCGCCCGTATGCGGAGTCGCTGATCACCAAGGCCAAGGTCGACACCATCGCGAATCGCCGCCACGTCGTGAAGGTCATCCAGGACAAGGGTGTGCTTCACACGCTCTTCACCGAGATCGGGCCGGCTATGGCAACCCGCCCCGGCGGCTACACGCGCATCACCAAAGTGGGGCCGCGAAAGGGCGACAACGCGCCGATGGCCGTCATCGAGATTGTCGAGTCCAAGGACTTCCCGCCGCAGAACCAGACGCCGAAGAAGCCGAAGCCTGAGCCTAAACCCAAGGCGAAGCCGGCTCCGGTGGAGGACGAGGTCGAAGAGGCCGCCGAGGACACCGCCGAGAACGCCGCCGAGGACGCTGCTGAGAACACCGCCGAGGACGCTGCCGAAGCTGCGGTCGAAGCGGCTCCGGTCGACGAGACCGAAGCCGTCGAAGCCGCGGAGTCCGGCGAGACCGCGGAGGCAGTCGAGGAAACTCCCGCGGCCGAAGAAACTCCCGCGACCGAAGACGAGTAGCGGTCTCCGGAACGAAACGTCCTGCCGCCTGGTTGCTAGTGCGACTCGGCCGCAGGATGTTTCGTCGTGCGCAAGACGCGGAACCCGCGGCTGCTGGCCACTCGTTCGGTCGGCCAGCCCTGATCGTTGAGCCAGCGATGCAGTGAATCTGCGCCGAGGTTCTTTCCTATGACGAGGTGTGCCACTCCCTGCGGGTAGAGCCGCGGTATCCAGATCGCCAGCAGCGCGTGCAGGGCGTCCTTGCCGACGCGGACGGGCGGATTCGACCAGATTTCGTCGAACAGAAGCTCGCCGGGAACGCCTTCGGGGTCGGCAACGCGGACGCGAGCGCGGTGCCTCGCCGCGTTCTCAGCGGTCAGTTCGCGAGCGCGGGAGTTGACGTCGACGGCCCACACGCTGGCCAGTGGGTTGGCCAGCGCGAGACCGACGGCAATGGGTCCCCACCCACAGCCCAAATCGAGAACCCTCTGCTCGCCAGCGGGCGGAGGGACCTCGCGCATCAGGACATCGGTTGCCTTGTCCAGGCCATCGGGGGAGAACGTGCCCGACGATGTCATGAAATCCAGCTCGCGTCCGAAGACGGTCGCCTTGATCATCCGCCGCCGGTCTTCGCCGTGAGGCCGCTCGTCGAAATAGTGGCTGGACACTCCGACAGTCTCGCAGTGCGCCTTACTTCGGCTCCAGACCGGCGACGCGCTCGGCGATCCGCCAACCTTCGCCGACAATCTCAAGAATCTCGGCGTCAATCTCGGCGAACTCGTATCGAACGCGGACGTACTCGTGGCCGTCGATGGATGGCCCGCGGCTCACTGCGGGGTCGCCGGAATCCAGGAGCACATCTTGCTCGTAGCCGCTGCACAGGACGATCATCGATTCGCCTTCATCCCGAGCGAACATCTGGTCACCGACACTGAGCGTCCCGGCGCCTTCCCGCTCGTCGCTCGTGATGTGCGGCAGGGCCGACAACCCCTCCACGACTTCGTCCCATTGCAGCGGCATGGATCAGTGTCCTCCCGCCTGACGCATTCACGTCAAGCCTGGCGTGTGTCTCCCGGCTCCCCGCGGTACTGCCGCGTCTCCTCGGCTCGAGCCGCCATGTCGCGGACGCGCGGGTAGACGACTTCCTCCAGCACCAGGCCGTGGGCCGGCATGACCTTGACGCGAGGGTCGCGGACACCGCCGTCGAGCACGTCGACCACCCAAGCCGGGTCTTGCCGCCCCTCACCGACGGCGACGAGCGCTCCCATCAAGCCACGAACCATCGAATGGCAGAACGCATCGGCACGGACGGTCGTTTCGACCACGCCGGCGCGCCGGGTGACTTGGAGTTCGAGGAGGGTCCGCACCGTCGATGCGCCGGCGCGCTTCCGGCAGAACGCCGCGAAATCATGCTCACCGAGTAGGTGACGTGCTGCGGCGTTCATCGCCGGGACGTCCACGGCTCGGGGCCAGCTCACAACGAAACGCCGCACAAGGGGGTCGCTGCCACTGGAGTCCCGCAGCCGGTACACGTACCGCCGTTCGAGCGCCGAGAAGCGCGCGTCGAATCCGGCCGGAGCCCTCCTGAGTCGGCGAAGGCTGATGTCGGCCGGCAAGATCCGCCGCAGTCGACGCTCCAAACGTTCGGGATCGACGGCGTCGAGGTCGATGTGCGCCACCTGCCCGCGAGCGTGGACGCCGGTGTCGGTACGCCCCGCGCACGTCAGGCGGGCAGGCATGTCCAAACGGAGGACGGTCGCGATGGCTGACTCGATCTCGCCTTGAACGGTCCTGAGACCTGGCTGCGCTGCCCACCCACGGAAGCCGGCACCGTCGTATGCGAGATCGAGCCGATAACGGGTCACGACGTCCAGGCGAAGTACGAGATGTGACCCAGCCAAAGGCCGATGGCGATGGCAGCGACGTAGAACAGCGTCCACTGCAAGCCGGAACTCGGGCCGTCAGTGATTTTTCCGCGCGCCGTGCGGGCCATGATCCAGATCCCCAACGCAGGCAGCGCCATCAGCTCGAACGCGATCCCGCAGATGAGCCATCCGGCTTCCACCGGCCCATCACCGGCAAAGGCGTAGTCGAGGAAGTTCCACCCCAGTGCGCCGAACAGCAAGAACCACGCCGGAAGGATCGGGGTCGGTGCCCGGAGCGTCGCTCCTGCGAACATCCCAATGAACACGCCGGCGAACCACAGCGGGACGGACACGGTGGTGAAGAGCACTGAACCCTCGGGGCAGTGCGTCTCGATGACGTAGGGCCCGCCCTCGGCACACGTCCCGCCGACGTCCATGACGGCGCGCATCGAGTAGTAGAGCCACGCAACCGAGGCGCCGATCGCGAGAACGCAAACAGTCAGGGTCACCAGACGCGCGATGGGCGCCGGCCGGCTTACACCGTGCGGATAGGGAGCTGTCACTTCCAGCGCTCGGCCGAGGGGACGAACTTCAGCGTGCGGTCGCCGGTGTAGATCTGCTTGGGGCGAGCAATCTTCTGCTCCTTGTCGTCGACGAGTTCGCCCCATTGCGCCAGCCAACCGGCGGTACGCGGAATGGCGAACAACACGGTGAACATCTCGGCCGGGAACTGGAGGGCTTCGTAGATGAGGCCGGAGTAGAAGTCGACGTTTGGGTACAGCTTGCGCTTGACGAAGTATTCGTCCTCCAGCGCGATCTTCTCCAGCTCCTGCGCGATCTCCAGCAGCGGATTGACGCCCGTCACCTCGAACACGTCGTCGCACGCCTTCTTGATGATCTTGGCCCTCGGGTCGTAGTTCTTGTAGACCCGGTGACCGAACCCCATCAGCCGTTCTTCGCCCGCTTTGACGCCTTCCATGAACGCCGGGATGTTGTCCTTCGTCTTGATCTTGCGCAGCATCTTGAGCACTGCCTCATTTGCGCCTCCGTGCAGCGGCCCATAGAGCGCAGCGATGCCGGCGCTTACCGCTGAATACGGATCGACCTGGCTCGAGCCGACCGACCGCACGGCATTGGTGGAGCAGTTCTGCTCGTGGTCGGCGTGCAGGATGAACAGCACTTCAAGCGCCTTGACGAGGCGCGGGTCGGCCTGGAACTTCGCCTCGCTCATCCGGAACAGCATGGAGAGGAAGTTCTCGGTGTAGCTGAGGTCGTTGTCGGGGTAGATGTACGGCTTTCCCTGGGCGTGGCGGAATGCCCACGCGCCCAACGTCGGCATCTTGGCGATCATCCGAATGACTTGAATCTCCCGCGTCGCAGAATCGCCGATTTCGCGCGCGTCGGGGTAGAAGGTGCTCAGAGCGCCGACGCTTGAGAGGAGCATGCCCATCGGGTGCGCGTCGTAGCGGAATCCCTGCATGAGGCTCTTGATGTTTTCGTGCACGTACGTGTGGTACGTGACGTCATGGACCCACTGGTCGTACTCATCCTTGCTGGGTAGTTCACCCTTGATGAGCAAGTACGCGACCTCCAGGAAGGTCGCGTCTTCGGCAAGCTGCTCAATCGGGTATCCGCGGTACTCCAGGATGCCGGCATCGCCATCGATGTAGGTCACGGCGGATCGACAGGATGCGGTGTTCGTGAAACCGGGGTCGTAAACGGCCAACCCGGTGGCCTTGCCGAACTCCCCGGCCGAGATCGTGCCGTCGGTGATGGGGATCTCGTGCTCGTCGCCGGTGCGGTTGTCGCGGAACGTCAGTGAGTCAGTCACGGGGTCCACCGTAGTGGGCGGTCACACCTGACTTCTAGCGATCGGTCGATCGCCCCGTGGGCCGCCCTGACCGTTTTGACCCCCGTGCGCCCGGCCGGTTATTCTGGTCCGTCGTTGCGTTCTACCGCGTATTGCCCGGTCAGGTGCGCAGCCCACCTCAACAAGATCCACGAGAAGGTAAGCCGTGCCCACGTACAGCCCGAAGTCCGCTGACATCACGCGTCAGTGGCACGTCATCGACGCCGAAGACGTCGTGCTCGGACGTCTGGCAGTTCAGGCGGCCACGCTGCTGCGCGGCAAGCACAAGCCGACGTACGCCCCGCATGTCGATGGCGGCGACTTCGTGATCATCGTCAACGCCGAGAAGGTTTCGCTGTCCGGCAACAAGCGCACCGACAAGCCCGTCTACCGCCACAGCGGTTATCCCGGGGGCCTCAAGCAGATCGCCTATGGCGACTTGTTGGAGAAGGACGCTGCCAAGGCCATCGAGAAGTCGGTGCGCGGGATGCTTCCCAAGAACCGGCTCGGCCGCCAGATCATCCGCAAGTTGAAGGTGTACGCGGGCCCGGATCATCCGCATGCCGCCCAGAAGCCCCAGCCGTTCGAGATCAAGCAGATCTCCCAGTAAGGACGCACACCACATGAGCGAGACCGAGACCGAGATCATCGAGACCGAGTTGGCCGACGGCAAGTACACGTCCGAGTCGTCACCTGCCGCTGCGGCTGGCCGCGACTCGGCCATCGAACCATCGGCTGCCACCGGTCGCCGCAAGGAGGCCATCGCCCGCGTTCGCCTCGTCCCCGGCAACGGCACTTGGACGGTCAACGGCAAGACGCTGGAGGAATACCTCCCCAACAAGCTGCACCAGCAGATCGCCAAGGAAGCGTTCGCCGAGACCGGTCTCGACGGCAAGTTCGACGTCATCGCCCGCGTCAAGGGAGGCGGCATGACCGGCCAGGCCGGCGCACTGCGTCTCGGTGTCGCCCGCGCGCTCAACGCCGTCGACGAAGAGGTGAACCGTCCTCTCCTCAAGAAGGCCGGCCTGCTCACCCGCGATGCACGGGTCAAGGAGCGCAAGAAGGCTGGTCTCAAGAAGGCCCGCAAGGCCCCGCAGTACAGCAAGCGCTGATACGTGCCCAATCGTGGCCGGCGGTCGCCCCAAGGCGCCCGGCCACGCCCAAGCCGCCTTACGCTTGCGTACGCGACCGGCGCAGCCGGATCGCTCGTTCAGCACGTGCGTCAGGGAGGGTGAAAGATCGCCATGGGCAGCGTCTTCGGCACCGATGGGGTTCGCGGGCTCGCGAACGCCGAGCTCACCGCCGAATTCGCGCTCGATCTCGCCGTTGCCGCTGCTGAGGTTCTGCGGGAGCAAGGCGTCGTCGACCGGCGTCCCACCGCCGTCATCGGGCGCGACACCCGTGCATCGGGCGAGTTCCTCGAGGCCGCCGTGGTTGCCGGGCTTGCCTCGGCCGGCATTGACGTCCACCGGCTGGGCGTCGTCCCCACGCCGGGAGCAGCATTTCTGACTGCCGAGCTCGACGCCGACTTCGGCATCATCATTTCGGCCAGCCACAACCCGATGCCCGACAACGGCATCAAGTTCTTCGGCAAGGGCGGTCACAAGCTCGATGACGGCGTCGAGCAGCAAATCGAAGCGCGGCTCGGCACGAAGGGCGATCGTCCGACCGGTCCGGCCGTTGGTCGCATCGGCGACAGTTATTCGGGCGTCGAGTCCTACATCCGGCATCTCGTGGGTTCCAGCCCGGTGCGTCTCGACGGCCTTCGCTTTGTCGTCGATTCCGCAAACGGAGCCGCTCACCGCGTCGGCCCAGAGGCACTGGAGCGTCTGGGCGCACGTGTTGTGGGTATCCACGATCTTCCCGACGGTCTGAACATCAACGACAACTGTGGGTCGACTCACCTCGGCGACCTTCAGAAGGCGGTTGTCGCCGAAGGTGCTGACGCGGGGTTCGCATTCGACGGCGATGCTGACCGGTGCCTGGCCGTCGATGCCACCGGGAGCATCGTCGACGGCGACCAGATCCTCGCGATCCTCGCAGTTGCCGGGCAGGAGGCCGGTTGGCTCGCCAACGACACAGTCGTGTCGACGGTCATGAGCAACCTGGGCTTCCTGCAGGCGATGGAACATTCCGGCATCACGGTCGAACAGACCGCGGTGGGCGACCGGTACGTGCTGGAGTCGATGCGGGCCGGTGGCTTCACTCTTGGCGGCGAGCAGTCCGGCCACGTGATTCTCAGCGATCATGCTACGACGGGCGACGGAGTGCTGACCGCCATCCACGTCGCTGCCCGCATGGCGCAGACCAAGAACACGCTGGCCGACCTCGCATCCGTCATGACCCGGCTCCCTCAAGTGCTGATCAACGTCGCAGACGTCGACAAGTCGCGTGCCGACACTGACCCGGCTGTTGCTGCCGCGGTCCGTTTGGCCGCCGATTCACTGGGCGATCGTGGTCGCGTGCTGCTTCGCCCGTCGGGAACTGAGCCGCTGGTGCGGGTAATGGTGGAGGCGCCCACCAAGGCCGAGGCCAGCAGTGCGGCTGAGCAGATCGCCGACGCCGTGCGAGAACATCTCGCCCTCTGAGGCTCGCCCTCCAACCCTCGGCCCGACCCTTGGCACGGCCTACATCTTTCGGAACCGGACCCATTTCACGGAATGGTCGGGCCCTTTGCGCAAGATCAGGGTGGCTCGACCGCGGGTGCTCTGGATGTTCTCGCGGAGGTTGGGCCCGTTGATTGACTCCCAGAGGTCGGCGGCCTTGGCGCGTGCTTCGTCGTCGCTCAGGCTGCTGTAGCGGTGAAAGTACGACGCGGGGTCGGCGAACGCCGTCCGGCGGAGGGTCAGGAAGCGCTCGACGTACCACTCGCGGATGTCCGCCGGCGAGGCGTCGACATAGATCGAGAAGTCGAAGTAGTCGCTGACGGCAATTCCCGGTGAGCCATCGCCGCGTTCCTTGGGTGGTGCGAGCACGTTCAGGCCTTCGACGATCACGACGTCGGCGCGATCGACCACGACGGTTTCGTCGGTGCGGTCGTAGAACATGTGCGAGTAAGTCGGCGCCTCGACGAGATCCTTTCCAGACTTCACATCGACGACAAACCTCAAGAGTGACCGGCGGTCGTATGACTCCGGAAAACCTTTCCGATCCAGGATGCCGCGCTTCTTGAGTTCGTCGTTCGGCCAGAGGAACCCGTCGGTCGTCACCAACTGGACGCGCGGGTGGGCAGGCGATGCGGCCAGGAGTTCGCGCAGCAGTCGGGCAATCGTCGACTTCCCGACGGCCACCGAGCCGGCGATACCGATGACAAACGGTGTGCGCGCGGGCTGGGGCTGTCCGAGGAACTCCTCCGTGGCCCGCCACAACTCGGCGGCATGCCGGATGTGCAGGCTGATCAATTCGCTCAGAGGCAGGTAGACCTGCGCCACCTCGTCCATGTCCAGCTCGTCGCCGAGTCCGCGGACCTTCTCGATGCTCTCGGCCGTGAGCGGCTGCGGAACGTCGTCGGCCAACCGCGCCCACGCAGCGCGGTCGAGCTCGACGTAGGGCGACAGCTGCTCCCTCATGGCTCCATCCTGCCTGCGCACGGCGATTCGCACCGGATCGGGTCGCTGTGCGCGACCGAAGGACCACGGTTGCGCCGCTACCCTTGACCCATGTGCGGAATCGTCGGATACGCCGGCCATCGGTCGGCCCTCGACGTCGTTCTGGCTGGTCTCCAGCGCCTTGAATACCGCGGATACGACTCGGCCGGTGTTGCGCTCGTCGCCGACGGCACCATTGTTTCGGCCAAGAAGGCCGGCAAGCTGGCCAACCTGATCGACGATCTGGATGCACGCCCTTTGCCGGGTGCGAACACCGGCATCGGCCACACGCGTTGGGCCACCCACGGCGCGCCGAACGATCGCAATGCGCACCCGCATCTGTCAGGACGCGTCGCAGTGGTGCACAACGGCATCATCGAGAACTTCGCGCCCCTGCGGAGCAAGTTGGAGGCTGCCGGACATGAGTTGCTCTCCGACACCGACACCGAGGTCGTCGCTCATCTGCTCGCCGACGAACTCGAGCGGACGTCCGACCTCTCTGACGCCGTGCGAGCGGTCTGCCGCCAACTGGAGGGCGCCTTCACCGTGGTTGTCGCCGATGCCGTGCATCCCGACACGGTCGTCGGCGCTCGGCGTAATTCGCCGCTCGTCGTCGGCAGAGGCGACGGTGAGAACTTTCTCGGCTCCGACGTCGCCGCGTTCATCGAGTTCACGCGCGAGGCGATCGAACTCGGGCAAGACCAAGTCGTGACGATCACTCCTGATGCCATTGCTGTGACCGACTTCGACGGCAACGTGGTCGATCCGAGGGAGTTCCACGTCGATTGGGACGTGTCGGCCGCCGAGAAGGGCGGCTACGACCTCTTCATGCTCAAGGAGATCGCCGAGCAGCCACATGCCGTTGCCGACACCCTGCTGGGGCGTCACGCTCCAGACGGCCAGTTGCAACTCGACGAAATGCGATTGTCCGACGACGAACTCCGCAACATCGACAAGATCGTGATCATCGCCTGCGGTACGTCCTTCTATGCCGGGATGGTTGCCAAGTACGCGATCGAGCATTGGACGCGCATCGCCTGCGAGGTGGAGTTGTCGTCGGAGTTCCGTTACCGCGACCCGATCCTCGACAAGAGCACGCTTGTGGTCTCCATCAGCCAGTCGGGGGAGACGATGGACACCCTGATGGCGGTCCGGTACGCCCGCGAGCAGCGTGCCCGGGTGCTTTCCATCTGCAACACCAACGGTTCGACGATCCCACGGGAGTCAGACGCCGTCATCTACACGCACGCCGGTCCCGAAATCGCGGTGGCCTCCACCAAGGGGTTCCTCTCCCAAGTGGTGGCCTGCTACCTGCTCGGCCTCTATCTGGCCCAGGTCAAGGGGCTCAAGTACGGCGACGAAATCAAGCGCACCATGGCCGACCTCGCGCAGGTGCCTGCCGGGATCCAGCGGATGCTCGACGAGGCAGATGTCGTCCGCAAGCTCGCTCGTGAACTGGTTGACTCGCGCTCGTTCCTGTTCCTCGGCCGCCACGTCGGCTATCCGGTGGCTCTGGAAGGGGCGCTGAAGCTCAAGGAGTTGGCCTATCTGCACGCCGAAGGGTTTGCGGGAGGCGAGTTGAAGCACGGTCCGATCGCGGTCGTCGACGAAGGCACGCCGGTGTTTGTCATCGTGCCGCCGCGATCGCGCGACCGTCTGCAGGACAAGGTCGTCAGCAACATCCAAGAGGTACGTGCGCGTGGTGCCCTGACCATCGTCCTCGCTGAAGATGGCGACGACGACGTCGTCCCTTACGCCGATCACCTGATTCGCCTTCCGAAGGTCCCGACCCTGCTGCAGCCGCTCGTCGCAACGGTGCCCTTGCAGATCTTCGCTTGCGAACTCGCCTCCCAACTCGGCCATGACGTCGACCAGCCGCGCAACTTGGCAAAGTCCGTCACGGTCGAATGACGCGAGCATGACGGTCGTGGGCATTGGGGTCGATGTGGTCGACCTGGCCCGCTTCGCCAAGACCCTTGAGCGCACGCCGGGCGTCCGCGAGCGCCTGTTCACGGCCGCTGAGGCTCAGCTCCCCGTGGAGTCGATGGCCGCTCGGTTCGCCGCCAAGGAGGCGCTGATGAAGGCGCTCAAAGTGCCCAGCGCCTTGCCGTGGCATGACATCGAAGTCGTGTCCGACGAAGTCGGGGCGCCGTCTTTCGTGGTTCACGGGACCGCTGCCGAGCGCATCGAGGAACTGAACGTGCGCGCTCACCTGTCCCTGTCCCACGACACCACGGTGGCGACCGCGTTTGTGGTGGTCGAGGCATGCTGACCGCCCATCGCGTCGATGACATCCGAGCCGCCGAGGCGGCCGCCATGGCAGCGCTCCCAGACGGCGAACTCATGCAACGGGCGGCGCGCGGGCTGGCAGACGCGCTGTCCGACATCCCGGCTGGTGACGTCTTAGTCGTATTGGCGGGTCCGGGCGACAACGGTGGGGATGCCTTGTATGCCGCGTCTCACCTGCTCGATCGAGGCGTACGCGTCGACATCGCACGGCTCGATGACGGCCGTGTTCACGAGAAGGCTTGGGCCGCAGCCCTCGCGGCCGGGGCACAGGTGGTGGATCGCCCGACCGCGCAACCTTGGTGCCTCGACGGCATGTTCGGCATCGGCGCCAGGCCCGGACTCCTCGATCGGGCTGCTGAGTGGGCGGAGTGGGCGCGATCCAGCGGCGCCACGACCGTTGCCGTCGACGTCCCCTCGGGCGTTGATGTGGACGGCGGCACGCTCCCTGGCGTGCACGTCGAAGCCGATCGGACCGTCACCTTTGGCAGGCACAAGATTGCGCTGTTGGCCGGCCCGGCGGCTGATGCGGCTGGCGAGGTGCAGTTGGTCGACATCGGCCTCGATGCCGGGTCGCCTGCGCTCGAAGCCGTCGAGGATTCAGATGCCAGCCTTCTCGAGCCGGCGTTGCCGGGAGCGCACGGGCACAAATACACGCGTGGAGTGGTCGGCGTTGCCGCAGGCTCCGATCACTACCCGGGAGCGGCGCATCTGGTCGTCGCCGGCGCGCAGGCCGGCACTGCAGGAATGGTTCGCTTCTCCGGATCAGAAGCTCTCGGCGCCCGGGTCGTCGATCGGACGCCGGAGGTCGTCCTGGCGGCCGGCCGCGTCCAGGCATGGGTCGTCGGCCCCGGCGGCGGCGACGAAGCGCGCGAACGACTCGCGACGGCCTTGGCATTCGGGGCGCCCATGGTGATCGACGCCGATGCGCTCGACGCGATCCCCTCCAGACTGCAGGTCCCGGCACTTCTCACTCCACATGCAGGCGAACTTGCGGCGATGTTCGCCACCGATCGAGAAGCAGTCGAGGCCGATCCGCTGGGGTACGCCGGTCAGGCCGCCGAACGATGGGGCTGCACCGTGCTGCTCAAGGGCCCCCGCACGATCATCGCCACCTCCGGCCGGCCAACCCGCGTCAACCTGTCGGGCAACGCGTGGCTGGGAACGGCGGGGTCTGGAGACGTGCTCGCCGGTTTCGCGGGCTCGCTCCTCGCCTCGGGTCTCAGCCCTCACGACGCCGCGTCCGTTGCGGCCTTTCTGCACGGACGCGCTGCGGAGGTCCTGGATGGACCCCTGACGGCGACCGACATCGCCGATACGCTCCCGCTCGTGCTCAGTGACTTCGTCGGAGACGAATGATGAACTCGCCTCAAGCCGAGGCGGTCATCGACCTCGACGCATACCGAAGCAACCTCGCCGCCTTGGCCGAACGGGCAGCAGGATCCGCTCTCCTGGCCGTCGTCAAAGCCAACGCGTACGGGCACGGCATGGCCGAGTGCGCTCGTGCGGCTCGCGAGGCCGACGCAGCATGGCTCGGCGTCGCCACTGCAGACGAGGCGCTCGAGCTTCGGTCGTTGGGCGACACCGGGCCGATCCTGTGCTGGCTCAACGCGCCCGGCGCTCCGTACCGAGAAGCCATCGACGCCGACGTCGAAGTCACTGCGTCTTCCGCTGATCAACTGGACGAGATCGCCGCCGCAGCGGCCGGCGGGGACAGGCCGGCTCGCGTTCAACTCAAGGTCGACACCGGCCTGTCGCGCAACGGTGCTCGAGGCCACCAATGGATGGAGTTGCTGAAGGCAGCGGCAGCAGCCCAGGCCGCGGGTCGGATCGTGCACACCGGTACGTGGTCACACTTCGCGTGTGCAGACCAACCACGCCACCCGTCCAATGACGAACAAGAGACGGGCTTCCGCGATGCTCTGGAGATCTTGGAGGCCTCGGGCTTGGAGCCAGGTCTCTGCCATCTGGCCAACTCAGCGGCGACGATCGCACGCCCGTCGTCCCATCTGGATCTCGTCCGGGTCGGCATCGCCTCGTACGGAATCCCGCCCTCGGCGGACATGGACGTCAATTTGCCACTTCGCCCCGTGATGACGCTGCGTGGCCGCCTGGCGGCAGTCAAGCGTGTCCCGGCCGGCAGTGGCGTCTCGTACGGGTGGACGCACGTCACCCGCGACGCGACCACCCTTGGTCTGGTGCCGGTCGGATACGGCGAGGGCGTTCCGCGCCACGCCAGCGGCCGGTTGAGCGCCGCCCACGCGGGGCGCCGCATCCCTGTGGTCGGGACGGTGGCCATGGATCAGGTCGTGGTCGACCTCGGCGATGTCGATGCGAAGCGCGGCGACATCGTCACGTTGTTCGGCCCGGGCGACGACGGAGAACCGACGGCTGAAGACTGGGCACGCGCGGCCGATACGATTGGCTACGAGATCGTCACCCGTATCGGCGGACGAGTTCAGCGCACGTTCCAAGGAGCGCGATGAAGAAGTCGACCAAGCTATTGCTGGCTGCCGGTGCAGTCGCCGGCGGCGGCATCGCCGTCGGAGTCACCAGGCATCGCGCGCTCAAAGCACGGGTGCATCTCGCAGACGAGGTGCCATTCGGCTCGGTTCACAGTCCGGCGCAGGACGTCCGGGCGTCCGACGGGGTTCGGCTGCACGTCGAGATCGACGGCAACGATTTGCCCGGCCCGACCTTCGTATTTGCCCATGGTTACGTCGAGAACGTCGACGTCTGGCATTACCCACGGGTCGCCCTGCGCGACAGCTTCCGGATGGTGTTGTACGACCAGCGGTCCCATGGCGCCTCGGGTCGCTCGCCCATCGATCACATCACGATGGGCCAGTTGGCGTCAGACCTGAAGTCGGTGATTGACGAAACCACGAACGGTCCGGTCATCCTGGTCGGCCATTCGATGGGCGGCATGACCATCATGGAGTTCGCCCGCAACTATCCCGAGTACTTCGATCATCAGGTGCAGGCGGCGGTCCTCATCAACACCAGCAGCGGCCGGATGATGGTCACCAACCCGACGTTCAACCGGTTGGCCCCGCTGGTGCGGCGCGGTTCACCGGTGGTCACGTGGGCGCGCGGCGCTCTGACCCGCCCCGTCATCGTTGGCCTTCTCACGGGCCCCGATATCCGCAGCGAGCACGCCGACATGATCGAGAAGATGGTCAACAGAACCAGCCCGAGTACGTTCACCCACTTCTCGCCCCTCTTCACGACGCTCGACACATCCGAGGGCTTCCCGACGTTGGGCCGCGTTCCCACCACAGTCGTTGGGGGCACATCCGACCGACTCACGCCGGTCAGCCACAGTCGCTACATCGCCAAGCAGATTCCGGGCGCCTCTCTCGTCGAACTGGAGCGTGTCGGACACTTCTCGATGTTCGAGAATGCCGAGCGGGTGGTCGAAGTGCTCGAGACCACCGCCGAGAAGGTCGCCGCCGACCAGTGACGTCCCTCGACATCGTCGAGGCTCGGCCGGAGCATGCCGCCGCCGTTGCCGAGGTCATCCGGCGTTCCTTCGCATCGCGACCACCTCTCGACCCGCCCGCCAATGCGCTGTTGGACGACTCCGAAACCATTGCGGCGGCGCTGTTGCGCGACGGTGGACTCGTCGCAGAGCTGGACGGGGAGGTAGTGGGCACGCTCCTCTTCGACCACAGCGAACCGGGTCTTCTTGGTTTGCGGCGTGTCTCCGTCGACCCGGAGCGGCAAGGCCACGGGGTGGCCTCGGCGATGGTGGGTGTCGCGGAGGACACCGCGCGCGACCGCGGACGCGAGGGGCTCAGGCTGCTGGTTCGTGAAGAACTGCCCGATACCGTGCGCTTCTGGCTGCGCCGCAGTTACCACCGGATTGGCCGCGACGGTGTGCACACGGTGGTGGGAAAGCCTCTCCCGGCCCGCGTTGAGGTGGCGACAGCCGAGGCCATGAATGCGCTGGCCAGTCGGCTGGCGCCGCTGCTGCAAGCCGGAGATCTGCTCATCCTCAGTGGTGATCTCGGCGCCGGCAAGACGACGTTCGCACAGGGTCTGGGTGACGCGCTCGGCGTCCGCGGTCCGGTGACGTCGCCGACATTTGTCTTGTCGCGAATCCACCCCTCCCTCGTCGGGGGGCCAGCGCTGGTCCACGTCGACGCTTATCGATTGACGTCACCCGCTGAGGTGGACGACCTCGATCTCGACGCGACCATGGACAGCAGCGTGACTGCCGTCGAGTGGGGTGAGGGCGTGGCCGAGCAGATGAGCGACAGCCGGCTGGCCATTGCCATCACGGGTGGGTCGGACGACGTTGGGGTGCGCCGTGTCGTCGTCACACCGCACGGCCAGCGGTGGGCAGATGTCAACCTGCGGTCGGTGCTTGAGCAATGACGCTCATCCTTGCGCTCGATACGGCTGGTCCGGTGGTGTCCGTCGCGCTCCACGACGGCGCGCGAACCGTTGGCAGCGCATCCGGGTCCGGCGCGATGGCGCACGGCGAACTCTTGGCACCTGCGATCGCCAATGCGTTGGCGCAAGCTGGCGCTGCGATGGCCGACGTCACCGACGTGGCTGTCGGCGTCGGTCCTGGCCCCTTCACCGGCCTACGGGTCGGCATCGTCACCGCCCTGACGCTGGGGTCGACCCTTGGCATCGCGACGCACGGAGTCTGCTCGCTGGATGTCCTTGCTGCGGAAGTCGGTTTCGATGGGGCCTTCCTTGCCGCCACGGATGCCCGCCGCAAGGAGGTCTATTGGGCGCTCTACGACCGGAGCAACCGGATCGAGGGCCCCGCAGTAGACCGGCCGGGCGATCTCGCGGGCCTGCATCGCGGCGTCCCGGTGTTCGGCCGGGGCGCGGCCATGTACGCAGACGTGCTCGACGCTCAGTCCGGCCCTCTAGACCCCGCGGCCGCCGTGCTGGCGAGCGGTGTGGCCGCAGGTACGTTCCAAGAACTGCCACTTGAGCCGCTCTATCTGCGTCGACCTGATGTCAGCGAGCCGACAACGCCAAAGCGAGCATGATCCGCGACGCCACCGCCGGCGACATCGTGGCCATCGCCACGCTCGAAGCGGACGTCTTCGGTGGCGACGCCTGGAGCTCGAGTCAGGTCGAGGCCGAGGTAGAGGCTCCCACGCACCGGGTGGCCGTGGCCGAGGCCGAGGGATTCCTGATCGGCTTCGCGGCGATCGCCCTTGCGGGCGGTGTCGGCGACCTGACCCGCATTGCCGTGGCCGCGTCCGCGAGACGAACCGGGGTTGCCACGGACCTGTTGGCGGCCGTCGAGACCCAGGCATCCCAGGCCGGGGCCGAACGCTTGCTTCTCGAGGTTGCCGATTCAAATGATGGCGCCGTCGCCTTCTACGTGGCTCGAGGTTTCGAGGAGATCGCCCGGCGGCCGCGGTATTACGCGAGTGGCGACGACGCGCTGGTGTTTGCGCGTGCACTAGGTTGACGCCGTGCTCGACATCACGTATCCGCCGGTCATCGCGGCAGCCAAGACCTGGTTCCGGCTTGAGGGCATGAAGTTCCAGATGTCGGGCACTGAGAACATCCCCCGCAAAGATGCTCCGGGCGGAGCGGGCGCGGTGATTGCGTCGAACCACATCGGCTACATCGATTGGATCTTCAACGGACTCGCCGCCGAGCGCCAAGGTCGCGTGGTCCGCTTCATGGCCAAGAAGGAAGCGTTCGAGGGTCCGATCGGCGTGGTCATGAAGTCCTTCCACCACATCGAGGTTGACCGCAGCGAGGGCGAAGGCTCGCTCCGGCGAGCCGTCGAGTACTGCCAGGCCGGTGAGCTCGTCGGGATCTACCCCGAGGCGACCATCAGCCGATCGTTCGAGGTGAAGGAATGCAAGACCGGCGCTGTACGCATCGCTGCCGAAGCTGGCGTGCCGTTGATTCCGATGGCCATTTGGGGGACCCAGCTCTTCAAGACCAAGGATCATCCCTCCGACATGTGGGGACGCAACAAGACAATCGCGATGCGGGTCGGGGCCCCCATCGAAGTCAGCGGCAACGATCCCGTCGCCGAGACCGCCGTGCTGCGAACCGCTATTCGAGAATTGCTCGACCAGGCGATCGCCGACTACCCGCTGGATTTGGTCGGTCAGTGGTGGGCACCGGCGCGACTCGGTGGCTTGGCGCCGACGCCGGACGAGGCCGCGCGTCTCGACGCCGAGGAAAAGGAAGCCCGGGCCGCCAAGAAGGCAGCCAAGGGACAATGACCTCGTGAGCGATCCGGTCGTCTTGGGCATCGAATCCTCCTGCGACGAAACCGGAGTCGGCATCGTGCGTGGGACGGAGTTGCTCGCGCATTGCGTGGCGTCGAGCGTCGACGAGCACGCACGCTTCGGTGGCGTCGTGCCCGAAGTCGCCAGCCGCGCGCACCTGGAGGCGATGGTGCCCACGCTCAATGCAGCTTTGGACGAAGCCGACATGAGCGTCGACGACGTTGACGCCATCGCGGTGACGTCAGGTCCCGGGTTGATGGGAGCCCTGCTGGTTGGAGTTGCGGCGGCGAAGGCGCTTGCGCTCGCCCACGACAAGCCTCTTTACGGCGTCAACCACCTGGTCGCCCACGTTGCCGCCGACCAGCTGGAACACGGGCGGCTCGATGAACGCGTCGGCGCACTCCTCGTCAGTGGCGGGCATACCGAGATCCTGCTGATCGACGACATCGCGGCCGACGTCACGATGCTCGGCACGACGATCGACGATGCGGCAGGCGAGGCTTTCGACAAAGTGGCGCGCCTGCTCGGACTGCCGTATCCCGGCGGGCTGCACATCGATCGCGCTGCCGAGGCCGGCGACGGGGCAGCGATCGACTTTCCGCGAGGCCTCACCCGGTCTCGCGATCTGGAACGGCATCGGTGGGACTTCTCCTTCTCGGGCCTGAAAAGCGCCGTCGCCCGTCATGTGCAAGGCGCTCAGCTCGCCGGGGCAGATGTGAACGTCGCCGACGTCGCCGCTTCCTTCCAGGATGCGGTGTGCGACGTCTTGACCGCCAAGACAGTCGATGCGTGCCGCGAGAGTGGCGTGGAGACGCTGCTGGTCGGTGGCGGCGTCGCGGCGAACGGCCGGCTCCGTGCATTGATCGAGGAGCGTGCGTCTGCCGCCGGACTTCGTGTCCGCGTTCCACGGCCGAATCTGTGCACCGACAACGGGGCCATGGTCGCGGCGCTGGGAGCGGAGGTCGTTCGGCGCGGCCTGCCGCCTTCGTCCCTCGACATGGCGGCCGACTCGTCGCTCCCGGTGACGACGATCGTCGCCTGATCTGGTGGTGAAGTAACGCCAGAGCCCGCGAATCGGACTATGCCCGGCGGAAGCGAAGGGTTTCGCCCGGTCTCAGTTGCGCTAGGCGATCGAGGTGCCGGTCGGCCACGACGGCGATGACCGGATAACCCCCCGTCACCGGATGGTCTGGCCCGAGGACGACCGGCTGGCCAGCCGAGGTCACCTGGATGCTCCCGAAGACGCACGGTTCGCTGGGTAGTTCACCGGCATTCGCACGGTCAAGCTCTGGCCCGTCCAGGCGGATGCCCACCCGGTTGGACATGGCCGAGACGATCCAAGACGTGGCGAAGAACCTGGAGATCGCGTCGGTACTGAACCAGTCATCTCGGGGACCGAGAAGGACATCAACTGCAGTCGAACCACTCGTGATCAGTGCCGGCACGTCCGACGTCTCCGCGCTGTGGCCGGCGGCCCCAACGCCCAATTCGTCTCCGGCATCCAAGGGATCGGGCCCAAGGTCCGACAGGGTGTCGGACGACTGGGAATCAAGAACCGAACCGACCTCGAACCCCCCACCTGCAGCCATGTAGGCCCGCATCCCGATGTCGAACAGACCGAGTGCGACCTCCTGGTCTGGAAAGACGACGAATGGGCGTCCGTGCTCGACCGGATGTCCGGCGACGCGGATATCGCCCACTGCGCCTGTCACCGCAACCGTGTGCTCGCGAGTCGCGCACAGCCGAAGACCGCCGGCCAGCACCTCCAAACACGCGGCATCCGGCGGGTTGCCGACCAACGCGTTGGCCTGACGGAGGGCAGAACGGTCGAACGCTCCGGACGCCGTGACTCCGGACGATCCGAGCCCCGGCCGACCAGCATCCTGGATAAGGGACTGCAGACCGGGGGAGAGGACCATGAACGTCACGGAGTCTCCTCGAACCGCACGCGCATGCCCGGCTGCAGCATGGCCGGAGGATCTCGGGTGACGTCGAAGAGCTCAATCTCGGTACGCCCGATCAACTGCCAGCCGCCCGGCGACGGGCGCGGGTAGATGCCGGAGAACTCGCCCGCGAGCCCAACCGAGCCTGCGGGAACCGACGCGCGAGGGGTTTGCCGCCTTGGTACCCGCAGGCGTGGGTCACCGCCGACGAGGTAGGCGAACCCAGGTGCAAACCCGCCGAACCCTACGGTCCAGGTTGACGCGGTGTGTGCCGCGATGACTTCGGCAACGGTTATTCCCGTGGCACGAGCGACTTCTTCCAGATCAGGCCCGTCATAGGTCGCTGCAACGACGAGCTCGGCATTGGCGGCCGAAGCCGGCGTCGGCTTTGGGGTACGGGAGGCAACGGCCGCTCGCAACTCCTTCGGGCTGCCTTTCACCAGGACTGTCTGTGCGCCGAGGACCGGCTTGAGATCGTCGAGCGCGGCGAACCACGCGGTCGCCTCTTCCAGCGACCCGCAGTCGAGAAGAACTGCTCGGTCGCCGCAGGGCAGCACCTTCACAGGTGCGCCACCTCTGCTCCTGCCGCTTCCAAGGCCACCCGGACGGCATGCGCAATCGCCAGGGCGCCGGGACTGTCGCTGTGCACGCAGATCGAATCGACTCCGGCGTCCAACATCCGCACTGCCTGCTCGGCGGCCTGGGCAGGATCAGTGATCAGGTCGCCGTCTTCGCCGCGGGGGACGAGCGTCCCGTCGGGCCGATAGCCACGGTCGGCGAAGCCCTCGGACCTGGCGAAACCGGCGCCGGCGAGCCCGAGTACTGGGAGATTGCCGGCCGCTGCCTCCAAGGCGGCTCGTTGTTCGGCGTCTTGCAGCACGCGGTGATAGAGCGCGCCGTGCGGCTTGACGAACGTGACGGTTGCGGTGGCCTTTCGTGCCATCCGGTTGAGGTGTGCGATCTGGCGGCCGAGTTCCATGCAGAGGCCCGACCGGCTGAACTCCATGGGCCGCCGCCCGAATCCGGAGCGATCGGGGTATCCGACCTGCGCACCGACCGCGACTCCACGTTCGTGCGCGGCGACACAGGTGGCCGCAATCAACGTGTCGTCGCCGGCGTACGCGCCGGTGCAGATGTTGGCGCTGGTGACGACGTCCAAGAGCGCGACATCCTCACCCGAGGCCCACCGTTCCGCGGATTCGCCGAGGTCGGCATTGAGGTCGATACGCCGTGACACGCGCCCATCCTTCCCTATGAGTGGCGTGTCCGGACTCCCTTTAGCACTCGTTTGGGGTGAGTGCTAGATTCGGCTGTGCCCAGATGGGCTACCTGAACATTCACCCGCAGCACTCATCGTGGAGGTCGACAGTGTCGGTCAACATCAAGCCGCTCGAAGATCGTCTCGTCATCAAGGTCGTCGAGGCCGAGCAGACCACAGCGTCCGGTCTGGTCATCCCAGACACGGCCAAGGAGAAGCCCCAGGAGGGCGAGGTTTTGGCCGTGGGCCCGGGTCGCGTTGACGACAACGGCAACCGTGTTCCGCTCGACGTGAACGTCGGCGACAAGGTCATCTTCAGCAAGTACGGCGGTACCGAGGTCAAGTACTCCGGCGAGGAGCTGCTCATCCTCAGCGCCCGCGACGTGCTCGCCGTCGTCGCCTGACATGGGCCCGAAAATCCTGGCGTTCGATGAGGACGCCCGCCGGGCGCTCGAACGCGGTGTCGACAAGCTTGCCGACACCGTCAAGGTGACACTCGGCCCCAAGGGCCGCTACGTCGTCCTCGACAAGAAGTGGGGCGCGCCGACCATCACCAACGACGGTGTCACGGTCGCCCGCGAGGTCGAGCTCGACGATCCCTTCGAGAACCTCGGCGCCCAGCTGGCCAAGGAAGTCGCCACCAAGACGAACGACATTGCTGGCGACGGCACCACGACGGCAACGGTGCTGGCCCAGGCGTTCGTGCACGAGGGCTTACGGGCCGTCGCGGCCGGGGCCAATCCAATGGCGCTCAAGCGCGGCATCGATGCGGCCACCGAGGCCGTCACCGAACGTTTGCGCGAAGCCGCGCGTCCGGTCGACGACATCAAGGACACCGCCGCCGTTGCGACCGTTTCGTCACGCGACGAGGTCATCGGCGAGCTGATCGCCGAGGCTTTCGACAAGGTCGGCAAAGACGGCGTGATCACCGTCGAGGAGTCCAACACCATGGGCACCGAGATGGAGTTCACCGAGGGGATGCAGTTCGAGAAGGGCTACCTCTCGCCGTACATGGTCACCGACACCGAGCGGATGGAAGCCGTTCTCGACGAACCTTACATCCTCATCCACCAGGGCAAGATCAGTGCGATCGCCGATCTCCTGCCGCTGCTCGAGAAGGTCATCGCCGCTGGCAAGCCGCTGTTCGTCAGCGCCGAAGACGTCGAGGGCGAAGCGCTCTCGGTCCTCGTCGTCAACAAGATCCGGGGAACATTCACGTCGGTCGTTGCCAAGCAGCCCGGTTTCGGAGAACGGCGCAAAGCGATACTGCAGGACATCGCGATCCTGACCGGGGGGCAGGTCATCACGCCCGACCTGGGTCTCAAGCTCGACACGATCGGCTTGGAATCGCTCGGGACGGCACGCCGCATCGTCGTGACCAAGGACAGCACGACGATCATCGACGGCAACGGCGACAAGGCTGAGGTCGAGGCACGGGTCGACCAGATCAAAGCTGAGATCGAAGCCGCCGACAGCGACTGGGATATCGAGAAACTCCAGGAGCGCCTGGCCAAGTTGGCTGGCGGCGTCTGCGTCGTCAAGGTCGGTGCCGCCACGGAGGTGGAGCTCAAAGAGAAGAAGCACCGCATTGAGGACGCTGTCTCGGCAACAAGGGCCGCCATCGAAGAGGGCATCGTTCCAGGTGGCGGCTCGGCACTTGTCCAGGCTGCAACCGTGCTCGACGACGATCTCGGAATGACCGGCGACGAAGCCGCTGGAGTCCGCGTCGTGCGGGTCGGTCTCGACGCTCCCTTGGAGTGGATTGCTCGCAATGGCGGCTACTCCGGCGAGGTTGTGGTGTCGAAGGTCCGCGAGAGTGGTCAGGGATTCAACGCGGCCACTGGCGAGTACGGCGACCTCGTGGAGCAAGGCGTCCTCGACCCGGTCAAGGTCACGCGCTCTGCGCTGGCCAACGCGGCTTCCATCACGTCCATGCTTCTGACAACCGAGACGATCGTCGCCGACAAACCGGTCGACGAAGCCGACGAGCACGCCGGTCACCAGCACTGAGCTGCCTACGCCCAATGCGGGCGGGCAGCCGCCAAGACGCGGTCGTACGTCAAGCGGTCGACGGCGGCGCCCTCACGGCGCACCTTTCGTACGACAAGGAGACGGTCGAGCCGGACTTCGCTTGGTCGCCCTTCGTGATCCCAGGCCCCAGTGCCAATGTCGAGCCAGACCCGGCCGAACTGGTCGGTGTGGATGTTGCCGCCGTGCGCGCGATCCTTTGTGGTCATCATCAGAGCGAGCAGTGACCGTCCGCGCCGTCCGACGATGAGGATCGGCCGGTCTTTGCCTGTTTTCGGGTTGTCCTCGAACGGAACCCACGTCCAGCAGACCTCTCCGACATCGGGGCGTCCGTCCAGCCTCGGCGCGTACTCGAATCGATCCGCACGGCGATCCTGCCACCGACGGAGCAATCCCTGCACGGGAGAACCGTACTCGGGCAAGTAACATTGGTTCATGGAGCAGGCCATCCCCGAAAAGTTCTCGGCCCTCGGTCTCACCTACGACGATGTCCTGCTGTTGCCGGGCGAGACCGACATCATCCCGAGCGAGGTCGACACCGCAACGCGCCTCACGCGTGATCTCACCTTGAGCATTCCCTTGCTGTCGGCGGCCATGGACACCGTCACCGAGTCGCGCACTGCCATTGCCATGGCCCGTGAGGGCGGCATCGGCATCCTGCACCGCAACCTGTCGATCGAAGACCAGGCGTACCAGGTCGATCTGGTCAAGCGCACTCAGACGGGGATCATCCCCAACCCCATCACGATCGGCCCCAAGGCCACGCTCGAAGAGCTCGACACGATCTGCGGGCAGTATCGCGTCTCTGGCCTTCCGGTGGTCGACGACGACGACACGCTGCTCGGCATCATCACCAACCGCGACCTGCGCTTCACCCCGGTCGCCGAATGGGCGAGTACCTACGTGGGCGATGTCATGACGCCCCAACCGTTGATCACGGGGCCAGCCGGAATCGGTCGCGACGAGGCATCGGCCCTCCTCCGTCAGCACAAGCGTGAGCGGTTGCCCTTGGTCGACGCCGACGGCAAGCTCGCAGGGCTGATCACCGTCAAGGATTTCGTGAAGTCAGAGCAGTTCCCCCGGGCGAGCAAGGACACCTCCGGCCGTCTCCTGGTGGGTGCGGCAGTCGGCTTTTTCGGCGATTCGTACGATCGCGCACAGGCTCTGCGTGAGGCGGGCGTCGACGTGCTCGTCGTCGACACGGCCCACGGGCACGCTCGGCTCCTGCTCGACATGATCCGGCGGCTGAAGGACGACCGGGCCTTCGAGGGTGTCCAGATCATCGGCGGCAACGTGGCCACGCGTGCCGGAGCCCAAGCCCTGATCGACGTCGGCGCAGACGCGGTGAAGGTCGGAGTCGGCCCAGGCTCGATTTGCACGACGCGTGTGGTCGCCGGCGTCGGCGTACCCCAGATCAGCGCGGTATACGAGGCGTCCTTGGCGGCCGAACCGGCCGGCATCCCGGTCATTGCCGACGGCGGACTGCAGTACTCCGGCGACATCGCCAAGGCGCTGGTCGCCGGAGCCAACTCCGTGATGGTCGGGTCGTTGCTCGCCGGCACCGAGGAGAGCCCGGGCGAGGTCATCTTCCAGGCTGGCAAGCAATACAAGGACTATCGCGGCATGGGCTCCATCGGCGCCATGGCCTCCCGCGGCAAGAAGTCGTACTCGAAAGACCGCTACTTCCAGGCCGACGTCACCAGCGACGACGAGATCGTACCTGAGGGCATCGAGGGCCGTGTGGCCTACAAAGGCCCGCTAGGTCCGGTCGTGCACCAACTTGTCGGAGGCCTCCACCAGTCGATGTTCTACGTCGGCGCCCGCACAATCGACGAACTCAAGTCCAAGGGCAAGTTCGTTCGCATCACGGCTGCCGGGCTCAAGGAGAGCCACCCGCACGACATCCAGATGACGGTCGAGGCGCCGAACTACTCCTCCCGCTGAGGAAGCCGCATCGCGACGTCGTCGGCGGCATCCTCGAAGATCTCCTCAACGGCGCCCCGTAGCCCACTGCGTCGATCCTCGCGGGCGCGCTTCAACGACCACGGTTCGACCGCCTCGAATCCCTTCACCTGCACGCGCCGCATCCGCCGAAGACGCAGACCGGCCGTTCCCTCGGCCTGTTCGGCCAGGTCGTGGTCGACCACGGCGCGGCCGGGGCGTGCAACGGACGTCAGGCGTGAAGCCATGTTGACGACAGGCCCGAAAACGTCGCCCAATCGATTCAGGAGGTCGCCGTACGCCATCCCGACCCGAACATTCGGAAAGTTCTGGTCGTGCACGTGCTGTTCGGTGAGTTCAACGCCCAACCAGGCCGCCTCGACCGGGTCGTCGACGACGAAGAAGATCTCGTCACCGATCGTCTTCACCACGCGACCGTTGTGCTCCGTGATGAGGTCGGTCACGACGCTCTCGAACCGTTCGACGAGAGCGGCCAATTCCTCGCTGCTCATGGACCGGCTCCGTGTGGTGTAGCCCACGATGTCGACGAAACCCGCGCAAGCCGGTTCGGCTTCGGTATCGACGCTGTGCTGCAGGACGAGCCGCGTGGCCGAACCGACGAGGTGCCGGCGCCAGACGTAGTCCTGCACTTTCGAGCCCAGCCGGAGCACCTCGCCCAGTTGTTTGATCTCCTTGCTCGACACCTCGCCGGTCTCTGATTCGAGGACCGATCGGAGCATCGCGCGCACCTGCCATTCGGCAAGGCGGGCGAAGGTGCGGCCCACCGTCCGGATGAAGGCCTCTTCGGACTCGGGCTCGATGAATCCCAGCCGAATGAGGGACTCGGTGGCCTTGAGCGCGTCGACATCGGCCTTCGTGAACGCGACGTCGTCGTCAGCGACCTCGGGAAATCCGAGGGCGCGCCACCGAGCAGCATTGAGTTCGGGGGCCAGACCTGACTTCTTGGCGACCTCGAGACGAGTCAGTGCCAACGGCTGACCAAGGAGTGTTTCGGTGACGACCTCGATGACAGCCGAGGCGTCGAACGACTCCTGGTCGTCGGACATTAGTCCGTGTTGGAGCGGTCAGCTGCTTCCTTCTGGAGAAGCGCGCCGAGGGCCGGGATGTCCGCAGCCAACCGCCGGCCCTCGTCGGCCGTGATGGCCAGCGCCGTCAGTGGTGAGTTCGTGACCACCTGAGCCGAGCGGTACGTGCGGTTGACGATCGCGCCCTCGCCGATGAACTCACCGGCACCGACAGTGGCGACCTCTTGGCCGTCCTTGCGCACCGAAACTCCACCATCGAGGACGAAGTAGGCGTTATCGGCCGGAGTGCTCTCGGAGATCATCGACCAGCCCTCCGGAATGTGCACGAGGCGTCCGACTTCGGCGAACCTCTTCACGTCGGCGTCAGACAGCGTCGGCAGGGACTTCTTGAGCAGGGCTACTGCCTCGGGCTCAATGTGGGGTCGGTAGGCCATTGTTTGATCCGTACTCCTTGTCGCAGGCGAACGCGTCGCCATCCGGCCGGGTTCGCTGGGAATCCTTCCATTGCCGTCTCCGACTGTCCAGCGAAGACGCGCCGTTTGATCCAGTCCGGTCAGCGCTTCGCGCTAACCTCCGGGCATGGATCTTGAGATCGGCGCGGCCAAGCGGGGACGTCGCGCCTACTCCTTCGACGAGGTCGCCATTGTGCCGAGCCGGCGCACGCGCGATCCCGAAGAGGTCTCGACCGCTTGGCAGATCGACGCCTATCGATTCGACCTTCCGGTGATGGCGGCACCGATGGATTCGGTCATGAGTCCGGCGACCGCGATCGAACTGGGCCGACTCGGCGGACTGGGTGTGCTCGACCTGGAAGGGCTCTGGACCCGTTACGAGGACCCCGATCGACTACTCGCCGAAATCGCAGCGGAGGAGGGCGGCGCCTGTACCGCCCGGCTTCAGGAAATCTATGCCGAGCCGATCAAGCCTGAACTCATCGCACAACGGCTCAGCGAGATTCGCTCCGCTGGGGTGACCGTCGCCGGGGCCTTGTCGCCACAGCGAACGAAGCAGTTCGCCGACGTGGTTGTGAGCGCCGGCGTTGACATCTTCGTCATCCGTGGCACGACGGTTTCGGCCGAGCATGTCTCGGGCCAGACCGAGCCGCTGAACCTCAAGCAGTTCATCTACGAGCTGGATGTCCCCGTCATCGTCGGCGGATGTGCAACCGGTCAGGCGGCCCTTCACCTGATGCGTAGCGGTGCGGCAGGCGTGTTGGTCGGATTCGGTGGCGGGGCGGCCCACACCACGCGTTCGGTGCTGGGTGTTGCGGTTCCGATGGCTACCGCCGTCGCCGACGTGGCTGCCGCGCGTCGCGACTATCTCGACGAGTCCGGGGGCCGCTATGTCCACGTCATCGCCGATGGGTCGATCGGGCGCAGCGGCGACATCGCCAAGGCAATCGCCTGCGGCTCAGATGCCGTCATGATCGGGTCACCCTTCGCGCGCGCAGCCGAGGCACCCGGCCGCGGCTTCCACTGGGGCGCCGAGGCTTGGCACCCCGAACTGCCGCGCGGCGAACGTGTTCATTTTGGGACGGCGGGCCCGATGGCATCGGTCCTGTTCGGACCCTCGGCCGTCGCCGACGGCACCATGAATCTGATCGGTGCTTTGCGGCGGTCGATGGCCACCACCGGCTACACCGATCTCAAGGAATTCCAGCGGGTCGAGCTGACCGTCGAGCCATAGATCTCACATGGCTGAGGGGCCGTTGGGATCTTCCAAAATTCCGTTAGCCCAATACCTGAAAGATTGATACGTTCTTCTCAGAATCCGCAATCTTCCCAGGGGACCACCACCATGCGACGTCTCATCGCAGCGCTTTCTGTTTCTCTCTTGACTGCGTCGACGTTGGCTCTGGTCAGCGAACCGGCGGCGGCGGCGAACCCGAGTCAACTCGGGCCGCGCGTGATCTACGTCGATACGTCGGCACGCAACGTCAGATTCACCATCGACGGTGCCGATGCCTACACGTACCCGTACTCGTCGTTCGCCGTGAAGGGCAATTCATCGGCGAACTGGCCGAAGAAGCCGTACGGGGTCACCTTCAAAGACAATCAGCAGCCGTTCGGTCTGCCTCTGGGCCGGAGCTTTCGGTTGCTTGCCAACTATCACGACCGCTCGCTCTTGCGGAACTGGATCTCGTACGACCTCGCCCGAAAAATGAGCGGCTTGACGTGGACTCCGCACAGCGTCTTCACCGAGATGTTCATCAATGGCAAGTACCAGGGCAGTTACCAAATGATCGAGACGGTGGCGATCTCGTCCAACCGAATCGCCATCCCGCGCAGCACGGGTCAGATCGGTGAATTCGATGCCGGAGGAAGCTTGACCGATCGCACCGGCATGCGCACCTCACTCAAGGACCCAACTGACAGCACTCGCGGCGATGACCTGATGACAAAGGTGAACAAGTTCACTTGGCACTTGGATCACGACGAACAATGGCCCCAGTTCATCGACATGGCGTCGTTCGTCGACTATTACCTGGTCCGCGAGTTCACGAAGGACAAAGACGCCGACTTCCTGTTCAGCAACTTCTACTACACGCCGGACGTGTTCGATTCGACCACGAACTCAAAGCTGTTCATGGGTCCCGTATGGGACTTCGACCGCAGTGCCGGCAACGAGGCCGGAATCACGTCCACCACGGTTGCCAGCCCCAAGTACTGGTGGCTTAGAGGATCCGGGGCTCACCACCCGTGGGACCAGCGGCACTGGTACGTCAAGCTGACCGCGAAAGCGTCATTCCGGGCCGCGCTGTGCGAACGTTTCACGGCTACTGCTGGCAACTTCCAGTACGCGGGCAACGGTGCCATCGCAGATGCCTACAAGGCGGCCGGAGGTTCGGTTCCCGTCACGAACGACCGCAAGCTGTGGGGCTCCAGCAATGTCGAGCGTCCTCCGTCGCGCGGTGCGTACGGAGACGAGATCGCCTACCTGTCCGACTGGTACAAGAAGCGTTACTACTGGATGCGCGACAACATCTGCTGACCCGGACGTCGCCTCAGATGCTCGCGGTATCGTGATGCCATGCCTGTTGCGAATCGAGTGGATTCGGCGCGTGTAGGCGAGCTCACGGCGCTGGTCCGGTCGACGTCGGGGGAGACGCGTACGCTGCGTGCGCCCTTCACTGACGAGCCGATCGCTGAGATTCCGGCCTCGAGCCTCGACGATGTCGACGCTGCGTTCAACGCAGCGCACGTGGCGCAGGCCGCGTGGGCCCAGACGTCGCTGCGAACGCGCAAGCGGATCCTTCTGAAGTTCCACGACCTATTGCTGGGTCACCAAGACGAGCTCATGGACCTCATCCAGCTCGAAGGCGGCAAGAGCCGTCGCGACGCCTTCGTCGAGGTGCTTCACACGGCCATGACGGCCCGTTTCTACGCTCGACGCCTGCGCCGCCAACTCAAGCCCAAGGGCCGCAGCGGCATGGTGCCCGGTGTCGTTTCGGTCCGCGTGAACCACGTCCCCAAGGGAGTGGTCGGCATCATCAGCCCCTGGAACTACCCACTGACGATGGCGATCCCCGACGGCTTGGCCGCAGTTGCAGCGGGTAACGCCATCGTTCAGAAGCCAGACAGCCAGAGCCCACTGACTGCGCTTGCCGCCGTTCAACTCCTGCGCCAAGCCGGACTGCCTGACGACGTCTGGCAGGTCGTGTCGGGTTCCGGCTCCGTTGTCGGGTCGGCGATCATCGATCAGGCCGATTACATCTGCTTCACCGGATCCACGGCGACCGGCATCGGTGTGGCCAAGCAGGCCTCAGACCGACTGGTGACAGCCTCGCTCGAGCTCGGCGGAAAGAATCCGATGATCGTCCTGCCGGGCGCCGACGTCGAGAAGGCCGCCGCCGGAGCCGTCCACGCCTGCTTCCACGGCGCGGGCCAGACGTGCGTCTCCATCGAGCGGATGTACGTCCACGATTCCCTCTATGACGACTTCAAGAAGGCATTCGCGCGCAATGCCGGAGCGCTGGCGCTGGGTCCGTCGTTCGACTGGGATGCCGACATGGGTTCGCTCGTGTCTGCCGCGCAATTGGAAGGCGTGGTCAAGCACATCGAAGACGCCGTCAACAACGGCGCCACCGTCGTCTCGGGCGGCAAGGCTCGTCCTGACCTGGGCCCGTTCTTCCATGAACCGACGATCCTCGAGGGCGTCACCGACGCCGCCGAAGTCGCGGCGTGCGAAACCTTCGGTCCGCTGGTTTCCCTCTATCCGTACACCGACGTGGACGACGCCGTCAGTCTGGCCAACTCCGGGGAGTACGGGCTCAACGCCAGCATCTGGGGGCCGGAGCGCCACGCCAAGAGGCTCGCTCCGCGCATCAAGGCCGGAACGGTCAACGTCAACGACGGCTTCATGGCGAGTTTCGGCAGCATCGACGCGCCCATGGGCGGAATGCGCAAGTCAGGTACCGGACGCCGCCAAGGAGCCGAGGGGATCCTTCGGTACACGGAGCCGCAGTCGGTGGCCGCACAGCGTCTGATGCCGGCGATGGGACCCGAGGCCATCCCGTTCGGGACGCGGCGCAAGTTGTTCACGTCGGCGATGAAGCTCATGCGGCACACGCCTCGGGCCTGACGAAAGGGTGGACATGGGCTTCGACTATGACGTCATCGTCATCGGTTCCGGATTCGGCGGAAGTGTCTCCGCGCTCCGTCTGACCGAAAAGGGCTACAAGGTTGCTGTCCTGGAGGCCGGTCCTCGCTATCGCGACGAGGATTTCGCGACTTCGTGGAATCTACGCAAGTTCGTCTGGTTCCCCCCGTTGGGGATGTATGGCATCCAGCGCGTGAACGTACTGAAAGACTCGCTGATCCTCTCGGGTGCCGGGGTTGGCGGGGGTTCGCTCGTGTATGCAAACACGCTGTACGAGCCGCTCGACGCCTTCTACGAAGATCCGCAGTGGCGCCACATCACCGACTGGAAGGCCGAGCTCGCGCCGTACTACGACCAGGCGAAGCGGATGTTCGGCGTCACGATCTATCCGTACGAGACTCCATCCGACCGCATTGTCAAAGAGGTTGCCGAACAGATGGGCGTGGGCGGGACGTTCCATCACACCCCAGTTGGCGTGATCTTCGGCGACGAGCCTGGCAGGGACGTCGGTGATCCGTACTTCGGCGGCGTCGGCCCCGACCGCAACGCCTGCCTCAATTGCGGTGAGTGCATGACGGGTTGTCGCCACAACGCCAAGAACACCCTGGTCAAGAACTATCTTTACCTTGCCGAGAAGAACGGCGCCGAGGTGTTCCCGCTGACCACGGCGACCGCAGTGCGTCCATTGCCCGATGGCGGCTACGCAGTCGACACACGGCGCACGAACGGCAAGATCCGTCGGGGAAGGCGCACATTCACGGCGGAACAGGTCGTGTTCGCTGCAGCGACCATGGGCACCCACAAGCTCCTGCACAAGATGCGAGACCAAGGTGTCCTGCCCAGGATCTCCGACCGCCTCGGTCTGCTGACTCGCACCAACTCGGAGGCGCTTCTGGGTTCCATCGCCCTCAATCGGGACGTTGATTACACCGAGGGTGTTGCCATCACGTCGTCGTTCCACCCGAACGAGCACACCCACATCGAACCGGTGCGCTATGGCCACGGCTCCAACGCGATGGCGGCGCTCATCACGGCTCTCGTCCCGGGCGACCTTCCGGGGAGCCGGATCTGGCAGTGGATCAAGGAATTGGGCAAGCTCGTCGTCTCCCTGAAGGGCAATCTCTTCAAGGTTTACGACCCGTTCCATTGGTCGGAGAAAACTGTGATCGCGCTGGTCATGCAGACCCATGACAACTCGATCAGCACCTATGTCAAGCGCAAGTGGTGGCGGCTGGGCGGCAAGAGCATCACGTCGAAACAGGGGCACGGCGCCAAGAACCCCGACTACATCGCTGAGGGACACGAGGCAGTGCTACGCATGGCCGAGGCCATGGGCGGAAGGGGCAAAGCCCTGGCGGGTGGCACGATCGGCGAGCCCTTCGGCATTCCGATGACAGCTCATTTCATGGGTGGTGCGGTGATCGGCGACAGTCCTGAGAACGGTGTCATCGATCCGTACCACCGGATCTACGGTTACCCAGGCCTGCACGTGGTCGACGGTGCTGCCGTCAGCGCGAACCTGGGCGTCAACCCGTCCCTGACGATCTCGGCACAAGCCGAGCGGGCAATCAGTATGTGGCCGAACAAGGGCGAATTGGATCCGCGGCCCGAACCGGGTGAGGCGTATCGGCGAATCTCGCCGGTCGCGCCCAAAGCGCCGATCGTTCCCGACGAGGCCCCCGCGGCGTACCGGCTGCCGATCGTCTAGCGGGCACCCAACAGGACCCGACCGGGAGGGAGCTCACGGGTCGGGCCCTGATGTTGGTGTGCCACGAGGATTCGGCACGTTGGATCTAGCGGGAGGGATGTTGTTAGATCCATCCGTCCCAACGACTCGTCGGTAACGGGGTTATGGCTGGGCGTGGAATCTTTTCGCGGGCAATACGATCGTTTCGTGAACCGACCTCACGACAGCGTCCTCGTCGTCGATTTTGGGGCGCAGTACGCCCAGTTGATCGCACGCCGGGTCCGTGAGGCGCAGGTGTACTCCGAAATCGTCCCGCACTCGATGCCGATCGAGCAGATGATGGACAAGCGGCCGGCAGCGATCATTCTCTCGGGCGGCCCGTCGAGTGTGTACGAACCGGGCGCGCCGACGCTGGACCCCACGGCGTATGCGGGTGATGTTCCGCTCTTCGGCATCTGCTACGGCTTCCAACTCATGGCGCAGAGCCTCGGTGGCACGGTGTCGGCAACGGGGTCGCGCGAGTACGGCCGTACCAAGGTCACCGTGGGCGACTCGGGTCGCCTCCTCGCCGGGCTGCCGGCGACGGCCCGAGTCTGGATGTCGCACGGCGACTCAGTGACGGCAGCGCCAGCCGGTGCTTCTGTCCTGGCATCGACCGAGGTCACGCCGGTGGCGGCCTTTGAAGACGTCGAGCGCCGAGTGGCAGGCGTGCAGTGGCATCCCGAAGTGCTCCACTCCGAGCATGGACAGAAGGTGCTCGAGCACTTCTTGTTCGACATTGCCGGCCTGCAGCCGACCTGGACCAGCGCCAGCATCGTCGACGAGCAGGTGGCAGCCATTCGCGACCGAGTCGGCGATGCCCGAGTCATCTGCGGCCTGTCCGGCGGTGTGGATTCCGCGGTGGCCGCCGGACTGGTTCAGCGCGCAATTGGCGATCAGTTGACCTGTGTGTTCGTCGACCATGGGCTCCTTCGACAGGGTGAGGCAGAACAGGTCGAGCAGGATTTCGTGGCGGCGACCGGCGTCAACCTCAAGATCGTCGATGCGAGCGACACGTTCCTGGGATTTCTCGATGGCGTCACCGACCCCGAGGAGAAGCGCAAGATCATCGGCCGCGAGTTCATTCGCACCTTCGAACAGGCTGAGCGCGAAATCCTCGCGACACCCGGGCCGCCGGTGAAATTCCTCGTTCAAGGCACGCTTTACCCCGACGTCGTGGAGTCGGGCGGCGGCGAGGGTGCGGCCAACATCAAGAGTCACCACAACGTCGGTGGCCTGCCAGACGACCTTGCCTTCGATCTCATCGAGCCCCTGCGCACGCTGTTCAAGGACGAAGTTCGTGAGGTCGGTCGCCAACTGGGCATTCCTGAGGCGATTGTCGGCCGACATCCGTTCCCTGGCCCTGGCCTCGCGATCCGCATCGTGGGCGCGGTCGACCGCAAGCGGCTCGACGTCCTGCGTGCGGCAGACGCGATCGTCCGGGAAGAGACAACTGCGGCGGGTCTCGACGACACGATCTGGCAGTTCCCCGTGGTGCTGCTCGCCGACGTGCATTCGGTCGGCGTCCAGGGGGACGGGCGGACGTACGGACATCCGATCGTGTTGCGCCCGGTCTCCAGCGAAGACGCCATGACGGCCGACTGGAGCCGGCTGCCATATGAACTCCTCGAGCAGATCTCGACGCGCATCACCAACGAGGTGCCGGAGGTCAACCGCGTGGTCCTCGACATCACCAGTAAACCGCCCGGCACGATCGAATGGGAGTGAGTTAGGAGCGAACGCGCTTCATCGGAACACCCAGGGTTTTGGCGGCGGCGGGCACGGATCCGCCCTGCACGATGACCGACAGTGTGACCACGAAGAAGATCACGCCGTAGATCCGGGTCGCGTCCGGTGCTCCGGCCGTCAACGCGAAGCTCCCCAACAGGATCGGCACGGCGCCTTTGAGCCCGGCCCACAGGATGAACGCGCGCTCGCCGCGCCGCAGATCAATGGGCCAACTGAGAAGCCCGACCAGGACCGGCCGGACGACGAGGATCAGGAGTGCGCCGATGCCCAAACCGGTCAGCCACACGTCGCGATGAGTCAACTCCGAGATCGGAACTGTCAGGCCAAGGATGGTGAAGGCGACGATCTCGCCGAGACTTGCCAGCACCGAATGGAAGCGGACGATCGTGACCTTGAACGGCGCGGGCTCGTCACCGACGAGAACTCCGGCCGCGAACACGGCGAGGAAGCCTGATCCGTGGAGCACGGTCGCGAGGATGAAGAGCGCAACCGCGCCGGCAAAGACCTGCACCGCGTTGAAGCTCGGTCTGGGCAGCCGCACATGGCGCATGAAGGCCAGCAGCACACGTCCGCCCACAACACCGACGACCAAGCCGACCACCATCTGCACGGCGAAGATTCGGCAACCTTGAAGCCATGCATCTGCGCCGGCTCCCGTCGTCGAGAGCAGGGCAATGGTGAGGGCGATTCCGACAGGATCATTCGCGCCCGACTCGCCCTCGAGAATGGTCCCGGTGCGGCCGGTGATCTCACGCTTGCCCAGGACGGAGAAGACGACGGCAGGATCAGTGGCAGCCAGGGCAGCGCCGAGGAGAAGAGCTGGCTGCCAGGAGAAGCCAAAGGCAAGATGGCAGAGGATGCCGAGAGCTGCGGCGGTGACCGCGGTTCCGGCCGTCCCGAGCCAGAGAATCGGGACGGCCGATTCGCCGAATCGCCGCCGGCCAATGTGCATGCCGCCGTCGAACAGGATGATGATGAGGGCGAACGAGACGACATGTTGCACGGCTCCCAGTGGTGTCTCGCCCAGAGGCGGGACCATCTCGGCCAGCGTTGCCGCGGCAACCAGGAACAGAGCTGGTGCCGGGATGCCGAACGGTGCGGCGCTTCGCATGATCAGCCGTACAACTCGACGAATCGCCGGACGAGTCGCGGCGGCAACTCCACGCCGCTGGCGTCGGCCATAGCCTTGAGATCGTCGCCCTCTTCGGGAGGGAAATAGCCGAAGTGCTTGTAGGCATCGATGCGGGTCTTGATTCCCTCGATGTCGAGTTCGGGATGGAACTGCGTCGCGTACACGTTGTGGCCGACGCGGAAACCCTGCACTGGACAATCCGGCGACGATGCCAGGATGACGACGTCGGGGGGTAGCGAGTGGACGCCCTCCTTGTGCCCGACGAAAGCAACGAATTCGCCGGGCATCACGCCGAACAACCGATCGTTGCGACCCGCATCGGTGAGCGTGATCGTCGGAGCGCCGACGTCTTCGCGGTACGTCGTGTCGACGGTACCGCCGACGGCACCGCCGATGATCCCGATGCCGAAGCAGGCGCCGAGGAAGGGAAAGTCGCGAGCCAGGGCCTCCTGCGTCAAGGCAGCCAGCTCCTTCTCGACCCTGATCTGTACGCCGGACTTGTCGTCGTCAGAAATCGTGAAGGGGCTGCCGCCGAGGATGAGTCCGGCGTAGTCGTCCAGGTCGACATCGCCGAGCGGGTCCCGCTCAAGCCGCCGGCGCTCCAGGTCTGATTCCTCAAGCCCCCCGAAGCGAAGGAAGGCCTCGTACTCCTCATCGGCTGCCACGTCCTCTGCGCGGGTGGCCAGGAGAAGGAACGGTCGCACGGGGGAAACGTACCCGCTCGCGCCGAATTGCCTCGCGGTGACTGTTGCCCGACCTCGCGAACGAGAAGTCTCTGCGATAGTCAAGCCCATGGATTTTGCACCGTCAGCGCGCGCCGAGGAACTCACCGGTCTGGTTCGCGAGTTCATCGAAACCGAGATCGAGCCAGTCGAGCCCGAGTACTACCGAGAGATGAAATCCCGCCGGGAGGCCGGCCAGGGCGAGAACTGGCGCGAACTGCCGGTTATGAAGGAGCTTCAGGCCAAGGCGCGTGAGGGAGGCTTGTGGAACCTCTTCCTGCCGGCTGGTCACGAAGGCCCCTACGCGGAGCGCTACGGCACGCTCGGTGGCGCGGGACTTTCCAATGTCGACTACGCGCCCATCGCGGAGCTCACCGGTCGCTCCTTCATCGCGCCATATGTCTTCAACTGCAACGCACCGGACACCGGAAACATGGAGGTGTTGCTCAAGTACGGATCGCAGGAGCAGAAGGACGAGTGGCTCGATCCGCTGCTCGATGGCCGGATCCGCAGCGCTTTTCTGATGACGGAGCCAGCAGTGGCTTCGTCCGATGCCACCAACATGGAACTCACGGCCGTCGTTGACGGCGACGAGATCGTCCTGAACGGCCGCAAGTGGTTCTCGACCGGCGTCGGTCATCCCGACTGCGAGATCTTCATCGTCATGGGCCTCACCGACCCCGAGGGCAGTCGCCATCGGCGGCACTCGATGGTTCTCGTGCCTCGGGATACTCAGGGCGTCAAGATCGAGCGGATGCTGACGACGATGGGCTTCCATGACGAACCGCACGGTCACGGGGAGGTCTCGCTGACGAATGTGCGGGTGCCCGTTGGGAATTTCGTCGGTGGTCCCGGTGAAGCATTCGCGATTGCCCAAGGTCGACTCGGTCCCGGCCGGGTGCACCACTGCATGCGCACGGTGGGATTGGCTGAGAAGGCTTTGGAATTGGCCATCAAGCGTGGCTCGTCCCGCGAAGCCTTCGGCAAGAAGCTGATCAACTTGGGCGGCAACCGTGAGCGCGTGGCCCAGGCTCGCATTGCCATCGATTCCACGCGATTGCTCGTTCTCAACGCGGCGTGGAAGCTCGACGTCGGTGGCCCCATGAACGCAATCAGTGAGGTCTCGCAGATCAAGGTCGCTGCGCCGCGCATGGCGCTCGACATCATCGACTTCGCCATTCAGATTCACGGTGGTGGCGGTCTGACCGACGACTTCCCGCTGGCCGCAGCCTGGACCGGTGCGCGGTCACTGCGGTTCGCGGACGGCCCGGACGAAGTGCATCTCGGGCTCATCGCCAGACTTGAGCTCATGAAATACCCCGCGCCGGAATCCGGGACGAGCGGCACGAATGAATAGGCGCGTCCTCGTCACCGGAGGCGCGTCGGGCTTGGGCGCGGCGCTGGTTGGAGCCTTCATTGCGCGCGGCGACCACGTACTGGTGACCGACCTCTCCGATGATCACACCCCGCCGGAGGGCGCCTCGTACCTGCGGCTCGACGTCACCTCCGATTCTGACTGGGAGGCCGCCCGCACCTGGGTGGAATCCCAGTGGGGAGGCTTGGACGTCCTGATCAACAACGCCGGAATCGCCACCGGCGGCCGGATCGATGTGGTGAGCCTCGCCGAGTGGCAGGGCGTCATCGACATCAACCTGCTCGGCGTCGTTCGTGGCTGCCGAACCTTTGTCCCGATGATGAAGGCAGACGGCAGCGGTCACATCGTCAACACGGCGAGTCTGGCGGGCCTTGTGCACCCGCCGGCGATGGCGTCGTACACGGCCGTGAAAGCCGGTGTCGTTGCGATCAGCGAGACCCTCGCCTACGAGCTGAGCCCTTGGGGCATCACCGTTTCGTCCATCTGCCCGGGGTTCTTCCGCACCAATTTGGCGTCGTCCCTCAACGGTTCCGATGCAGCCGTCGACAAGGTCGCAGCACGATTGATCGAACGTTCGCCCTACACGGCCGAGCAGGTGGCGGCCGAGGTGATGAAGGGAATCGACGCGCGTCGGATGGTGATCATCCCGGACGCACCAGCGCGCCGAGCCGTCTGGACCAAGCGATTCGCCCGTCCGCTATATGACCGTGAACAGCGACGATTCGCGGCGCGAATCCGGGCCCTCACCAAGGACGATGGATGAGCACGCGCGAGGTTGCCGGGTCGCAGGTCGTTCGCGAAGAGGACGCGTTCGACGTTCCCGCGGTCGATGCATGGCTGCGCGCGCACGCCGACGGTGCCGCATGGGGCGACGGAGAACCGGACGTTCGACAGTTCTCCGGCGGTGCGTCCAACCTGACATATCTATTGCGGTATCCGTATCAGGACTTGATCCTCCGTCGCCCGCCGTCGGGGACGAAGGCCAAAGGGGCGCACGACATGGGCCGGGAGTTCCGGATCCAGTCCGCCTTGGCGCCTGTGTTCAGGTACGTCGCTCCGATGGTCGCCCACTGTTCCGACGAATCCGTCGTGGGCTCGGAGTTCTACGTGATGGAGCGGGTCGCCGGCCACATTCCGAGGAAGGAGCTCGGTGTCGATCTGACCGCACGCCAGGTTCGCCAACTCTGCATCAACGTCCTGGACCTCCTCGTCGACCTGCACTCGGTCAATCCGGCGGCCGCCGGTCTCGACCAGCTCGGCAAGGGCGACGGCTATGTGGCCCGCCAGATCGGCGGATGGATCGGGCGGTTCCATAAGGCCAAGACGTGGAATGTGCCCTCGTGGTCCAAGGTCATCTCCTGGCTGGAAGCCAAGCAGCCGGGCGACCGAGGCGCGTGCCTGATCCACAACGACTTCCGATTCGACAACGTGGTGTTCGATGAAGACGACCCGACCAAGCCGATTGCGCTCTTGGACTGGGAGATGGCAACGGTCGGCGATCCGCTCATGGACCTTGGCAGCACGATGTCGTACTGGGTTGAGGCTGGCGACCCGGCGCGCCTGCAGCGGTTCCGTATGCAACCGACCAATGAGCCGGGGATGCTAAGCCGCCGCGAAGCAGTCGACTATTACTGCAATCGCATGGGTTTTGAGTTGACCGATGAGCAGTGGGCCTTCTACGAAGTGTTCGGGCTCTTTCGGTTGGCGGTGATCCTGCAGCAGATCTATTACCGCTATCACCACAAGCAGACGACGAATCCACGGTTCAAGAACTTCTGGGTCGCATCACACGTCCTCCATCGCCGGGCGCGCGAAATCATGCGGAGCGTCGCGTGAGCGTTCTGCTCCTCGTTCGCCACGCGCAGGCGTCCTTCGGCAAGCGCGACTACGACGCATTGTCGGAGCGCGGCCACGAGCAGTCGCGCATCCTCGGGGCGGCGCTGGCTGCACGGGGTGTCTCACCTGGCCTCGTCGTGCGGGGACGGTTGCGGCGACACGCCGAGACCGTCGAAGGAATTCTCGAGGGGATGGGGGAGGACCCTCCCGTTGAGATCGACGATGGCTGGGACGAGTTCGATTTCGCTCACGTCATGCGGGTGCACAAGCCGCTGTACAAGTCGAGAGCCCTGATGCTGGCGGACTACGCCCGCACCCCGCCCTCCGAACGTCGTGCGCGATTCCAGGCGATTTTCGAGCAAGCCACGTCGCGGTGGACGGGTGGAACGGCCGATGACGACTATCACGAATCGTTCCCGGCGTTCTCTGAGCGCGTCGACGCCGCCTTGCAACGTGCGGCAGAGCGCTCCAATGGAACGGTTCTTGTCGTCAGTTCGGGCGGACCAATCGGCCTCGTTGTGTCGCATCTACTTGCTGGTGACGCATCTCTGTGGGCGCAACTCAACAGAGTGGCCGTGAACGCGGCGGTGACTAAGGTGGTCACCGGCCGCTCCGGAATCACGCTTTCGACGTACAACGACCACAGTCATCTCGAGCACGACCGGGCGCTGGTCACGTACCGCTGACATGCCTGCCACAATCGGAACTCGTGACCGGATTTCGCCGCCCTCTGCTGATCGCCCATCGCGGCTTTCCGGGGTTGCGACTGGAGCACACGCGAGCGTCCTACGAGCTGGCCATTGACGAAGGCGCCGACTACATCGAGCCCGACGTCGTCGCAACCAAGGACGGGCAACTCGTCGTGCGACACGAAAACGAGATCAGCGGCACAACCGATGTTGCCGACCATCCCGAGTTTGCTGATCGCAAGGCGACCAAGATCATCGATGGATCGTCGCTGACCGGTTGGTTCACCGAGGACTTCACCTTGGCCGAGTTGAAGACCTTGCGAACGAAGGAACGCATTCCGGACATTCGTCCGCACAACGTCGAACTCAACGGCACCACTCTGATCCTCACCTTCGACGAGGTCGTCCAGATTGCCGCCGAGGGAACCCAACGTCGGGGATCGACGGTCGGCATCTACGTGGAGACCAAGCACCCCAGCTATTTCGCCAGTGTCGGTCTCGATCTCAACGACCTTCTGATGGACTCCCTCGAGGGCCATGGCCTCAATCGGCAGGAGGCGCCGGTGATCATCCAGTCCTTCGAGTCGGCCAATCTGCGGGAGTTGGATGCCCGGACGCCCTTGTTTCTCGTCCGTCTCGTCTCACCCAAGCAAAGAGCCGATCTGGATGATCTGAGCGACATCGCCTCGTTTGCCGACGCGATCGGACCGCAAAAGGATCTCGTCATTCCCCGGACGAAGGACGGCCAACTCGGTGAACCGACCGACTTGGTCGACCGTGCTCACGCGGCCGGACTGGAGGTCCACATCTGGACCATGCGGGATGAGCCGAAGTTTCTCCCCGCCGGCCACTCGGCGCTGGAGGAGTACGCCGCTTTCTTCGAAACCGGCGTCGATGGGCTGTTTACCGATTGGACATCCACGGCAGTCGAGGCGCGCGACGCGTGGACAGGGTGACTAGCCTCGAGATATGAGCGATCCGCACCTCATCGTCTTGTTCGGCGCGACGGGCGACCTCGCCAAGCGCAAGCTGTTGCCCGGGATCATGCATCTGCTCGGCTCCGGGTTGCTGTCAGATCTGAGACTGATCGGCGTCTCTACTCAAGACTTCGATGACGACGCGTTCCGCGAATTCGCCGAGAAGGCATGTCGTGAATTCAGCAAGCGGCCGATCGACGAGAGCCACCTCCGCGACTTCCTGCCGCGGCTTTCGTTCGTCTCGACGAAGGACGGCCCGGATTCCCTTGCCAAACAGGCGGCAGCATGCGAGGAGGAGTTGCGGGCATCCCACGGCGCGGAGCCGGGCCGGTTGTTGTACCTCAGCGTCCCGCCGAGCGTTGCCCTCTCGGTCATCGACACCGTGAAGCAGGCCGATCTGGTCGACCACGCCAAAGTGATCATGGAGAAGCCCTTTGGCACCGACTTCAAGTCGGCCTGCGAACTGAACGCATCAATCCACGAAGTTCTGGACGAGAGGCAGATCTATCGAATCGACCATTTCCTCGGCAAAGAGGCAGCGCTCAACATCCTCGCGTTCCGTTTCGCCAACGGTCTGTTCGAGCCGATCTGGAACCGCAACTTCATCGACCACGTGCAGATCGATGTGCCCGAGACGCTCTCGCTCGAAGGTCGCGCCGGATTTTACGAAGGCACGGGCGCATTCAAGGACATGGTCGTCACCCATCTGTTCCAGGTGATGGCCTTCATGGCGATGGAGCCCCCGACCGCACTCGATTCGGGTGCGATCGGCGAGGAGAAGAACAAGGTCTTCAGGTCGATGCTGCCGCTCGACGTCAGCAAGGTCGTCCGTGGCCAATACGTCGGGTATCGGGAGGAGACCGGCGTCGACCCCGAATCGCAGACCGAAACCTTCATCGCGCTCAGGGCGGAGATCGACAACTGGCGCTGGGCTGACGTCCCGTTCTTCCTGCGCACCGGCAAGCGGATGGGCGAGGGAGCTCGCATCATCTCGATCGCGTTCCGCGAACCGCCCAAGAGCATGTTCCCGGACGATTCGGGCATCGGGCTGTCCGGTCCCGATCACCTCACGTTCGATCTCGCAGACGCCTCGAAGATGTCGCTGTCGTACTACGGCAAGCGTCCGGGTCCGGGCATGCGACTGCAGAAGCTGAGCATGCAGTTCGCAACGCAGGACACTGGCGAAGCCGCCGAAGTGCTGGAGGCGTACGAGCGACTGCTCTACGACGCCATCCGGGGCGAACGGACATTGTTCACGACCGCCGCCGGTATCGAGCGCCTCTGGGAGGTGGCTGCTCCGCTGCTGGAGAAGCCACCGCCCCTGGAGATGTACGAGCCGGGCACCTACGGTCCCGACAGTGTCCAGAAGTTGATCGAACCCCGGCGGTGGCGCCTCCCGTTCGAGCGAAAGTGGCGCGAGTCGCACGGCTGACGGCTAACGCTCGGGGAGGTAGCCCGCGACGAGTCGTTCGAGTTCGGACACAAACGTGTCGCGGTCGATGGGAGGTCGTTCGAGGACGTACCGAGTGGTCAGTGCCTCGATGGCGCGGACCATGACCCACGCTGCGGTGGTCGGTGTGACGTCACGGCGCAGTTGCTCGCGTCGGGCCGCAATGTAGGCACTCATCAGGCCGACAATCCGCTGCTCCAGCGCCTCGGCTCGAACCTGATTCTCGCTGCGGGGTAGCTCGTCGGCGACGACGCGCAGAAACTCGACGTTCTCCTCCAAAGCATCGATGAGGGCATTGAGTGTCGCGCGCACCATCGCCGGGCCGGACTCATCGAACCGATCGGCCAGCGATGCCGTCACGCGCTCGGACATTTCATCCGAGTAGCGCTCGACGATGGCCGAGATGACCGCCTCCTTGTTGTCGAAGTACTGATAGAGCGAGCCGGGGCTGATGCCGGCCTGCGCGGCGATGCGATTCGTGGACGTTGCGTCATGACCGTCGCGCAGGAGCACAATGCGGCCGGCGTCGAGAATGCGATCGACCATTGCGCGAGAGCGCTGCTGCTGCGGAATCTTTCGCGTCACAACGCGAATTGTATGCGAGCGATCGCTCGTGTCATGCTCAGTCCATGACCGCCGCCACGGAGGACGTCGAGGACGTCCCGGCTCTCCGACCCGAGTTCCCCACTCGTTACCGGGCCGCCGAGAAGCGTGGTGCTCGTCTTGGCCGCCCGTTGCGCATCGCTGCGCGCATGCGTCACGTCGACGAAGATCTGCTCGAGCGACTGGGCCGTGGCTTCTGGGACATCGACGAGTTGGGCGAAGGGCTGGCGAAAGCCATGCGTCTTCCAGCCAACGATCCGGACAAAGTCACCATGTCGCACATCCGGCAGGCCCTCGCCGACGGCGTCGACGCGGTCGTCGACGCACCGCCGGCGCTGCGCGCGTTCTTCGAGCAGGTGGAAGCCGTGCCCGATTGGGTCGACTGGGACCTCGTCGAGCAGGGCGCACGCTGTTTCCGTCGGCTCGGCCAGAACTCTCTGGACGTCTTGCTCCAGCTGTCACTGATCGGGGGCTACCGGTTCGGCGGTCCGACCGACCTCCTGGTGGCCACTGGCGGACTCACCGGTAATGCCTCCATGCGGCGACTCGGCGAGACCCAGAAGTGGGGAGTCGCGATCTCCCAGCCGGGCGGCATGCGGCGCGGAGCGGAGGGATACGCCGCGACGGTGCACGTTCGCCTCATGCACGCGCTCGTCAATGAGAGCTTCGAGTCCAGCTGGGATGTCGAACGCTGGGGGATGCCCATCAATCAGAGTGACCAAGCCGCCACGCTGGGGCTGTTCAACGGGGTACTTCTGCTCGGCTCGCGCGCCCTCGGCGCGCGCGTCAGCCGCGACGACTCCCGCGCGTACATGCACCTCTGGAAATACATCGGCTGGCTGATGGGCGTGGACGACCAGTGGCTCGTCGGCACAGAGCTCGATCAGCATCGGCTCAACTACCATGTGCTGCTTGTTCAAGACGACATCACCGAGGCCGGTCCGAAGCTTGCCAATGCCATCGTCGACGCGCAGCGGTCACTGCATTTCGAGCGCTTCGAGTCCATCAGCCGTTGGGTCTCGCGGGAACGGCTGCTGAGCATGTTGACGCTCCTGCTGGGGCCGCGGAGCATGCGAGATCTGCAATTGCCACTTCGCCCGCCGTGGGCGCCCGCCTACGTGATCGCGCTCAACGTCATTCGTTATCGCGTCGTCGGCCGGACTCGATGGGGCCGTGACGCCTTGCTTCGCTGGGGTGATCGCGTCGCGGATCGAACGCTCTATCGCCACTTCGGACCCGATGATCCCGAAGTGGGCAGGCTCAAGGTCTAAGCGAGCCAGAGCACGCCGGCCGCACGCTGCACAGTCGGGGCTGGCGCATAGGCTGGTACGACGATGTCGCTGCCGTTCGATTTCCCGGTCCCGGAGGCCACCACCCGACCTGCTGAACCTTCGGATGAGCGACGGCGCCCGCGGTCCGAGACGCTCCTCGAAGGCCTCAACGACGCGCAGGCTCTGGCGGTCGCACACACGCCCGGGCAGGTGCTCGTCGTCGCCGGCGCTGGCTCGGGCAAGACGCGTGTGCTCGCCCGTCGAATTGCCTGGCTGATCGCGGCGCGCGGGGCGCATCCCGGTTCGATCCTCGCGATCACCTTCACCAACAAGGCCGCAGCCGAAATGCGCGAACGCGTCGCCGAACTCGTCGGCGGGGCGGCTCGCATCATGTGGGTCAGCACCTTCCATTCGGCCTGTGTGCGCATCCTGCGCCGTGAGGCGACCCGATTCGGATACACGTCGTCGTTCACCGTCTACGACGCCACCGATTCGCGACGGCTGATGACCTTGGTCTGTCGAGACATGGATCTCGATCCCAAGAAAGTCAATCCGCGGGCCGTCCTCAACTGGGTGTCCAACCTCAAGAACGAGCTCGTCGACCACGAGTCGGCGGCATCGAGTGCGACCACGCCCACCGACGAGCTCTACGCCGAGGCGTACGGGCACTACCAACGGCGGCTCAAGGCTGCCAACGCGATGGACTTCGACGACTTGATCATGACGACCGTCCATCTTCTGCAGGCGTATCCCGACGTCCGTGAGGCTTACCAGCGTCGGTTCAGGCACATCCTCGTCGACGAATACCAAGACACCAACCATGCGCAATACGTGCTCATCCGCGAGCTTTCCGACGACGAGACCGATCTCATGGTCGTCGGCGACTCCGACCAATCCATCTACGCCTTCCGTGGCGCCAATATCCGCAACATCCTGGAGTTCGAGCAAGACTTTCCGGCGTCCGACACCGTGCGGCTCGAGCAGAACTATCGGTCAACCCAGACGATCCTCAACGCCGCCAACGCGGTGATCTCCAACAACACCGGCCGTCCCAAGAAGAACCTGTGGTCGGCAGCGGGCGATGGCGAGCCGATCATCGGTTATGTGGGCGACGACGAACGCGATGAAGCTCAGTTCGTGGCAGACGAGGTCGACCGGCTGTCCGATTCCGGTGAGGCGAAGGCATCCGACATCGCGGTGTTCTACCGAACCAACGCGCAGAGCCGGGTGTTCGAAGAAGTGTTCATCCGGGTCGGTCTGCCCTATCGCGTCGTGGGCGGCGTCCGCTTCTACGAGCGCAAAGAAGTCAAGGACGCGTTGGCGTACCTGCGTGTGCTCATCAATCCGCTCGACACGGTCTCGTTGCGGCGCATCGTCAATGAGCCGAAGCGGGGCATCGGCGATCGGGCTCAGGCGTCGGTAGAACGCCTCGCGGCGCGTCTCGACATCAGTTTCTGGGAGGCATTGCGGCGGGCAGGCGAGGCAGACGACCTCGCGCCGCGATCACTCAATGCCATCGCCGCATTCGTCGAGATGATCGACGCTCTCATGGAGCTCGCCGCGTCCGGCGCGGCGGCCGACACCGTCCTCGAGGCGGCTCTGGCCAAGTCCGGCTATCTGGAGCTTCTCGAACAGAGCAACGATCCGCAGGACGAGACGCGTATCGAGAATCTTGCCGAGCTCACCGCTGTCGCGCGCGAGTTCGTCACCCAGGCAGCCACCATCGACGACAGTGTCGAAGACCAAGACGATCCGGTCGCACCGGGGTCGCTGGCGGCGTTCCTCGAGCAGGTGGCCCTGGTGGCCGATGCCGACTCGGTTCCCGACGAAGGTGATGGCGTCGTCACCCTGATGACGCTCCACACCGCCAAGGGCCTTGAGTTCCCGGTGGTGTTTCTCACTGGTCTCGAAGACGGCGTCTTTCCGCACATGCGGTCGTTGGGCGACAACGCCGAGCTCGCCGAAGAGCGGCGCCTGGCCTATGTCGGCGTCACCCGAGCGCGTGAACGCCTCTATCTCAGTCGCGCAACCACTCGCTCGGCTTGGGGTGCACCGTCCTACAACCCTGCCTCGCGGTTCCTCGAGGAGATCCCGGCCAACCTCGTCACGTGGCGACGTGAGGCGGCTGCACCCACCCAGTGGACGCGTCGCGCGCCCGCGCAGCAGCCGAGTTTCCGGTCGTCGTCGGTTGCCCAGCGGTCGCAACGTGCGGTGGTGTCACTCGAAGCCGGCGATCGCGTCATCCACGACACCTTCGGGCTGGGAACAGTGGTCGCGCTCGAAGGAGTGGGTGAGAGCGCGGTGGCCAGCGTCGACTTCGGCTCGGCCGGAGTCAAGCGGCTCCTTCTGCGCTACGCGCCCGTCGAAAAGGCCTAAGGCCTCACGGCGTGCTGCAGAAGCACCGGCACGGGATCGACCGCAGACCCGCCGCCCGGGTGGATCTCCAGATGCAGGTGTGGGCCGGTGACATTGCCGGTAGAGCCGGTGAAACCGATGATCTGACCGGGGTCAACCTGCTCGCCGGGGTGCACGGCAATGCGGCTCTGGTGACAGAACCACACATCGGTGCCGTCTTCCAGGGTGATGACGGTGCGGTTGCCGTAGGCGCCTTCGTAACCCACTGACTTCACGACGCCGCGTGCCACCGAGACGATCGTCGACCCAGACGGCCCGGCAAAGTCGAGGCCCGTGTGGTAGCCACTGGACCACAAGCCACTGGCCTGGCCGAAGCGGGCCGTCAGGTGGTACCCGGCAACCGGGAGGACCCACTGGTTTCGCTGCAGCTCCTGGGCACGTGCCTCGGTCTTGTCCTTCAGCGTCTGGAGGGCCGCCTCGCGCTGGGCAACCTGTTCTTTCGCCTGCTTTTCCAAGATGGAGCGGTCGAAGTCGCGGGCCACGTTGACGCTCGCGCCGGCCTCAACGTCGCTGCCGGTGTAGTTCGCCGAGATCGTCTGGTACTTCGACGCCTCCAAAGCGGACTCATCGGTGTGGGATGAGGCAGCGGCTGCGCCGACTCCGGCGATGACCAACACGAAGGTGCCGGCCATGGCAGGGGTCAGGTGAAGATGGCGGCGGCGCTTGCGGGGGGCAACGCGCCGGCCACGGGAGCGCGGCGGCTGGCGTACATCCAGCCGCCGTCTCGGCGCAGGCGAACTCACGCGCGACTTCCCTCCGACAGCGGTCAGCGACTCGATAACGATAGAGGACCCGTCTGCGCGATCAAGCCGAAACGCGTCGCGTGTGCCGTTGACCTGCGCAAATACCCGTGGGTCTTGGCCCGCGCTGTGACCGAAGTAACGTGTCTGCGACGCCGGTGACGGAAGGTCGGACCCCTCGGGGCTGGCTGGCGGCCGACGCACTACAGTCGGTTTGCCCACAAGAGACACTGGATTGGACGTCACCGTGGATTTGATGGAGTACCAGGCGAAGGAACTTTTCGCCAAGCACGGCGTGGCAACCACTCTCGGCAAGGTCGCGACGACCCCCGAAGATGCGAAGGCCGCAGCGGAGGAATTCGGCGGAGTCACCGTCGTCAAAGCGCAGGTCAAGGCCGGTGGCCGCGGCAAGGCCGGCGGCGTCAAACTGGCGAAGACGCCCGATGAGGCGTTCGAGCATGCCTCGAACATCCTGGGGATGCAGATCAAGGGCTTGACGGTCAATCGGGTACTCATCACGCCCGCCACGCCGCCGGAGGAGGAGTACTACTTCTCGTTCCTGCTCGACCGCTCCAACCGCAGCTATCTGTGCATCGCCAGCGTCGAAGGTGGCGTCGAGATCGAAGAGGTCGCCAAGACCAACCCCGACGCGGTCAAGAAGATCGCCATCGATCCGGGTACGGGCGTCGATTCGGCCAAGGCACGCGAAATCGCGACCGAGGCCGCCTTCCCTGAACCAGTCTTCGATCAAGCCGTCGAGATGGTCGAGAAGCTGTTCGAGGTCTTCGTTGAAGAGGACGCAACGCTGGTTGAAGTCAACCCACTGGCTCGCCTCGCCGGCGACAAGCTGGAAGCGCTCGACGGCAAGGTGTCGCTCGACGACAACGCATCCGAGGTGCGCCACCCCGACCACGAAGAGTTCGAGATTCGCGAAGAAGCCAATCCGCTCGAGGCAAAAGCCAAGGACAAGGGCCTCAACTACGTCAAGCTCGACGGTCAGGTCGGCATCATCGGCAACGGAGCAGGACTCGTCATGTCCACCCTCGACGTCGTCGCATATGCCGGCGAAAAGCACGGAGGCGTGAAACCGGCGAACTTCCTCGACATCGGTGGCGGAGCGAACGCACAAGTCATGGCTGACGGCCTCGACGTCATCTTGGGCGACGAACAGGTGAAGTCGGTGTTCGTCAACGTGTTCGGCGGCATCACCGCCTGTGATGAGGTCGCCAACGGCATCGTCGGCGCCCTGAGTTTGCTCGGCGACGCTGCAACCAAGCCCATTGTGGTGCGCCTCGATGGCAACAACGTGGACGAAGGTCGCCGAATCCTGTCTGAGGCCAATCACCCGCTCGTCACGATGGTCGAGACCATGGACGGCGCGGCTGACAAGGCCGCCGAGTTGGCGCACGCCTGAAACGGAGATCTGACATGACGATTTATCTCAACAAGGATTCAAAGATCATCGTCCAGGGCATCACGGGCGGCATGGGCTCGAAGCACACGACCCTCATGCTGCAGGCCGGTTCCGACATCGTCGGCGGCGTCAACGCCCGCAAGGCCGGAACCACCGTTGAATTGAACGGCAAGGAACTACCGGTGTACGGCACCGTCAAGGAAGCCATTGCCGAAAGCGGTGCGAACGTCTCGGTGCTGTTCGTGCCACCGGCGTTCACGAAGGACGCCTGCATCGAGGCGATCGATGCCGAGATTCCGCTCATCGTCGTCATCACCGAGGGCGTTCCGGTGCAGGACTCGGCTGAGGTCTGGTCATATCTGGAGGGCAAGAAGACCCGGATGATCGGCCCGAACTGTCCCGGCATCATCTCGCCGGAGGAGTCACTGGCCGGAATCACGCCGCACAACATCACCGGCAAGGGCCCGATCGGCTTGGTTTCCAAGTCGGGCACCCTGACGTACCAGATGATGTACGAACTCCGCGACATCGGCTTCACGACGGCCATCGGCATCGGCGGCGACCCGATCATCGGCACCACCCACATCGATGCACTTCAGGCGTTCGAGGACGATCCAGAGACTGAGGCGATCGTCATGATCGGCGAAATCGGCGGCGATGCCGAGGAGCGCGCTGCGGCCTACATCAAGGACCATATTTCGAAGCCGGTCGTCGGCTATGTCGCAGGCTTCACCGCACCTGAGGGCAAGACCATGGGTCACGCTGGCGCGATCGTGTCGGGTTCGTCCGGCACCGCCCAAGCCAAGAAGGAAGCACTCGAGGCGGCCGGCGTGAAGGTGGGCAAGACACCGTCAGAGACGGCGAGTCTGTTGCGCGACCTTCTCAGCGCTGGCTGAGCGTCATGACGCGCCCACCGCTCACTTCGCGTAGGCGAGCCGCTGTCCGGCGCGCTGGACCATGGCCTCGAACGTCTTGCGGCTGATGTTGTACTTGCCGGCGGACGTGAAGGTGACGTGCGCGACCGTCGTCCCGCGGCGAACGACTGACGTGCGGTATTGAGCGTGATCACCGTTGGGCAACTCAAGACGGACGCGCCACGATGTGGTCGCGAATCCGCCTTGGTCGACCGAGTCCTTTTCATCGACTTGCGCCGCCAGGTTCTTGTCGGGACAGCGACGCAGATTCTCCTCGACCTTGTCGACGAAGTCCTTGGCTTGGGATTCGGACTTGAAGCGTCCGATCGTTTCGGTCACGCCGAATGCCTTGGGCAGGTCTGCTGACTGGACGTACGACCTGGACCGCGCCCGCCCGCGCGTGAAATCGGCCTTGTCGCACACGGCGGCGTCGTCGTGCTTCTTGGGGTCGCTGGGGAGGCCGGTCCACACGGCCGTTCCGTAGGAGACTGGCGGCAGGTCGATGATGGCCAGGAATTCGGGCGAGCGGAGTGTGGCGGGCGGCAGCGTGCTCCGAATGACCAAGCCATTCGCGCACCGGCCGCCGCCCAGTTGGCAGACGTGGGCAACCGATTCATTGAGGACTCGTGCGAACGCCCAGAGGTCTGGACCCTTGACGCCGCTTCCGCGGTGCACGAGCGTGCTGACGGCGGTGCCAGAGATGCCGATTCCCACGGTGAAGGTCTGAGCCGGCTGTTGGTACGACACGAGCTGCAGGATTCGGAAGTCGTGGTACGGACGTCGGACAGTCCAGGCGCTGCGCAATTGCACGCCAGGCAGCCGACAGTCGCCGAACCACTGCTCAAGACGGTTGAAACCCTGCGCGGCCACCGTCGAATTGCGCGACATCTCGACGGCCTGAGCGACGCGTTCTTCGCTTCGTCCGGCTTGGAAAGTTCGCACCATGACGCGGACCGGATCGGGGTCGGCGAAGCGCCGGGGCGGACAGGTAGCGTACGGCGTCTTCTCGCGAGAATCGTCGTTCGTGAGGAGGACCTTCCACCGCTTGTCCGCATCGATGCGGGCGACCTGTGTTGCCCGCAGCATGTTGTCCGGCGCGAGCTTCTGGGCCTGCAGGACGAGGTCTTGGCCTTCTTCCCCCATGCGCTGCCGTTCGGCCGAACTGGGTGACACGGCTGACAGGACGCCGCCGCCGATCGCGAGGACTACGGAGGCGCCGATGAGGGCCACGGTGTTGCGTCGGCGGCCGATTTGCGCGCGGTGCCTCACGACGCCGCCGGCCGGGAGCATGAGTCTGCGCGTCACCCTGCTCAGACCGTGCATCCGCTCTTCGATCTGGTCGAGCGACGCGACGAGTGAACTTTCCAGACCGCCAAGCGCGGTCGTGACGGATTCAGCGCCTTGCTGCGCGGGTACGCCCACTTCGCGACACGCCTCTTCGAGGTCGACGGATCCGAGCGTCAGCAGCGCGATCAGGCGTCGGTCATCGACCCGAAGCTTCGACAAGGCGGAGAGAAGTTCGCCGTCGCTGTCTTCCTCGTGCTTCTGGCGCAAGGGATGGGTGGACCGGCTGAGCGCGGTGAGCCGCCATGCTTCGGTTCTCACCCAGCCGTCGGGCTGATGATTGCGGATCTTGTTCCAGTCGCGCCATGCGTGGCGATATGCGTCGACAGTGGCTTCGAACGCGACGTTGCGGTCTCCGCAGACCGCATAGGTGGCCCTGAGAGTGATATCCGCGGTTGACGAGTAGAAATGATCGAACTCGTCGACTCGCGTCACCGCCCCTCCTCTTCGACCGTCGGCGTGCCTGACAGCAACGTTGCAACTTTACAGGCGAGGATTGTGGGATGGCCGACGCTCCGCAGACCGGCTTCGTCAAGCCGGCACTGGTGACGGCCGCCGCGGCCATCCTCCTCGGATGGGGGCTGTGCTTCGCCGCCGTGCTCTTGGCGGGAGGGCGCGATCCCCGGATCCCGTTTCAGGTGTGGCTGGTGGCGCACGGGTCGGGCCTGGTCGCCGGCGACGCCCGGGTGGGCTTGGTTCCACTCGGCGTCACGGCCCTGTTCCTGGTGCTGCTTGCGTCTGTGGCCCACCGGGTCGCTCGGGGCGACATCAGCGATCTCGGCCCCTACGCGGGCATTGTCGGAGCGGGTTACGGCGTGGTCGCGGCCGTGCTCGCCGCGGTCACCTCCACCAGCGATGCTTCCGTGCCCATTCCGAGAGCCGCGGTCGGCGGATTGATCGTGGGCGCCGTGGGCAGCGGTGTGGGAGCCGGGTGGCGCCACCGGCATGACATGACCTGGCTTACTGCGGCGAGCGACGACGTGCGGACGATCGTCGTCGGCGCGGGTCGTGCGGTCGGGCTGATCCTGGGCGTGTCACTTGTGCTGGTGTTGGTTCAGCTCGGCGTTCACGGCCGGCGGGCTGCCGATCTGTGGGGTCTGCTGGGCCCCGGCGTGGGTGGTGGGATTGTTCTTGCCGGGGCTTGTCTACTGTCGCTGCCGACATTGGTGTTGTGGACGGCATCCGTGCTCGTCGGACCGGGCTTCGCGTTGGGCACGGGCACATCGGTGGATCTGACGGGTTCCAATCTTGGAGCGATCCCGGGTTTCCCCACTCTCGCGGCGCTGCCGGGTCCCGGCGAATTTCCAGCGTGGGTTCTGGTGCTGGGCCTCGTTCTTCCGACGGCCGGCCTGTGGGCCGGAATGGTCTCGACACGCGTCAAGGTGGGGCTCGCAGCCGGCGCGGGTGCGGGGCTCACCCTCGGCATTCTCATCGGAATCTCCGGCGGAGGCATAGGCCCGGGCCGCATGGCCGAGGCCGGACCGCCGCCGGTCACGCCTCTGGTGATCGCGGCTTCTGTCCTTGCAGTGACCGGAGCGTTGGGCTCGCTGCTCGCCCACTATCGTGGGCGTCGTGTCAGCACCGGCCCAAGCGCGCTTGGTCGTTTTGGTCTCGGGCATCGGGACGAACCTTCAGGCCCTGATCGACGCGACGGAAAAGCCTGACTACGGGGTCACCATCGCCGCCGTCGGCGCCGACCGTGATGACATCGAAGGCCTTGAGCGGGCCCAGCGTGCCGGCATCCCGACCTTCGTCGTCAAGACGTCGGACTACGCCGCGAGGTCCGACTGGGACGCCGCTCTCGCCGGCGAGGTTGCGGCCTACGATCCTGATCTCGTCGTGCTCGCCGGGTTCATGAAACTCGTGGGCGACGAATTCCTCGCCCGCTTCGGCGGACGCACCATCAACACACATCCGTCCCTGCTGCCCGCGTTCCCGGGTGCACATGGCCCACGCGATGCCCTCGCCCATGGCGTCAAGATCACCGGTGCGACGCTTTTCGTGGTCGACAAGAGCCTCGACGGCGGGCCGATCATTGCTCAGGTGGCCGTACCTGTGGAGGACGGCGACACCGACGCATCGCTGCACGAACGCATCAAGGTGGCCGAGCGCCGCATGCTTACCGAATGGGTGGGCCGCTTGGCCCGAGAAGGAGTCCCCGAATGACAGACTCAACCGGCGATGTGAGCGGCACGGGGAAGCGCCCCATTCGCCGCGCCTTGGTGTCGGTGTACGACAAGGAGGGTCTGGCGGAACTGGCCGCCGACCTGCATGCCGCGGACGTGTCGATTGTCTCGACCGGTTCGACCGCCAAGACCATCGAGGCTGCCGGCATCCCCGTGACTCCGGTGGAGGAACTCACCGGATTCCCCGAATGCCTCGACGGACGCGTCAAGACTCTGCACCCTCGGGTGCACGCCGGGATCCTTGCCGACTCCCGACTCCCGTCTCACGTCGAGCAATTGTCCGAACTGGGCATCGAGCCATTCGATCTGGTCGTCGTGAATCTCTACCCGTTCCGCGAGACCGTAGCGTCGGGGGCCACCCCTGATGAGTGTGTGGAACAAATCGACATCGGCGGCCCGTCGATGGTCAGGGCAGCGGCCAAGAATCACCCGACAGTCGCGACGGTCACTTCTGCCGACCAGTACGACGACATACGGAAAGCCCTGACCGAGGGAGGCTTCACGCTCGACCAACGCAAACATCTGGCCGGTCAGGCATTCGCACATACGGCGTCCTACGACGTCGCCGTCGCATCATGGTTCGCGTCGTCCTATGCGGCTCCTGAAGACTCCGTCTTCCCCGGGTTCCTGGGAGGTACGTGGAACAAGTCGGCTGAACTCCGATATGGCGAAAACCCACATCAGCCGGCCGCTCTGTACACGCGCCCCGAAGGTGGCGGATTGGCTTCCGCGGAGCAACTGCACGGCAAGGAGATGTCGTACAACAACTATCTCGACACCGACGCGGCGAATCGGGCCGCCTACGACTTCGATCGGCCGGCTGTCGCGATCATCAAGCACGCCAATCCCTGCGGGATTGCGGTCGGTGAGGACATCGCGGATGCCCACGCCCACGCCCACGCCTGCGACCCGGTATCGGCCTTCGGCGGGGTGATTGCCACCAACCGACCCGTTTCGCGCACGATGGCCGAACAGGTGGCTGAGGTGTTCACCGAGGTCATCGTTGCGCCTGACTACGAAGATGGCGCGCTGGAGATCCTGCAGGGCAAAAAGAACATTCGCATCCTGCGGCTTCCGACGCCGGGCCGTTCGCCCGTCGAATTGCGTCCGGTCAGCGGTGGCGTTTTGCTCCAGTTGCGCGACCAGATCAATGCGCCCGGCGACGACCCCGCTGACTGGACCCTCGCCACTGGCGACGCGGCTGATGACGCGACGCTGGCAGATCTCGCGTTTGCCTGGCGTGCTGTCCGCGCCGTCAAGTCGAACGCAATCCTGCTCGCCAAGGGTGAAGCCTCCGTGGGCATCGGCATGGGTCAGGTGAACCGTGTCGATTCGTGCCGTTTGGCGGTCTCTCGGGCCGGCGACGATCGGGCGCGGGGCAGCGTGGCCGCGTCCGATGCCTTCTTCCCGTTCGCCGACGGACCGCAGATTCTAATCGACGCGGGCGTGCGAGCAATCGTGCAGCCCGGCGGGTCGGTTCGCGACGAAGAAGTCGTCGCGGCGGTCAAGGCGGCTGGCGTCGCGATGTACTTCACCGGGACCCGGCACTTCTTCCACTGAAGCCTCTGTCCACGGAACCCGAGCCTGGCTCGGTGAAATGTCCGGCCGTGAAAGACTCATGCCCGTGACAGCGAACGTGCTGGATGGCAAAGCGGCCGCGGCAGCCATCAAGGCCGAATTGGCCGAGCGCGTGGCGAAGCTGCGTGAGCACGGATTCGTCCCGGGCCTCGGTACGTTGCTGGTCGGCGATGATCCGGGTAGCCGCTGGTACGTCAACGCCAAGCACAAGGACTGCGGCGAAGTCGGCATCGAATCCATCCGGCGGGAACTCCCGGCGTCTGCCACGCAATCTGAGATCGAGAGCGCCGTAGACGAACTCAACGCCGATCCCGACTGCACTCTGTACATCGTCCAGCTGCCGTTGCCTCCGGGCATCGACGAGAACGCGGTCATCGGTCGCATCGATCCAGCCAAGGACGCCGACGGGCTGCATCCGACGAATCTCGGATGGTTGGTGCTGGGCAAGCCGGCTCCGCTTCCCTGTACGCCACGCGGAATCATCGAACTGCTGCGCCGCAACGATGTGCAGATCGCAGGTCAGCATGTCGTCGTCGTGGGCCGCGGCATCACGGTCGGGCGCCCGATGGGCCTGCTCCTAACGCGTCGCACGGAGAACGCGACGGTGACCCTGTGTCACACGGGAACCCGTGACCTCGCCGAAGAGATTCGACGGGCAGACATTGTCATCGCTGCCGCCGGAGTTCCCGGCATCATCACGGCCGACATGGTCAAGCCCGGTGCGGCGCTGCTCGACGTGGGCGTCAGCCGCGACGAGAACGGTGCCATCGTCGGTGATCTGGCGCCGGATGTCTGGGGCGTCGCCGGTTGGGTTGCGCCAAATCCGGGCGGTGTCGGCCCGATGACGCGGGCCATGCTCCTGACGAATGTCGTCGACTTCGCCGAGAAAGTCGTGACGTGAAGCTGCCGCGGAGCCGAGGCTCGCAGTTCTATCTGCTGGCGCTGATCGGCGTCTTCACCGGATTGGTACTGGTCAGTTTCGGCATCTGGCGTCCTGGCTTGTATGTCGTCGGCGCCACCTTTGTGGCCAATGCGCTCGGCCGACTCGTCGTGCCTGAGACGCACAAGGGCATGCTCAACGTGCGCGGACGTGGCTTCGACGTCTTCTGGACGACGACACTCGGCGTCAGCCTGCTCATCCTGGCGGCCGTAGTGCCCGCGGGCCGCGTGCGCTAGATCAGTCCCAATTCGGTGACGGCGTCGCGCTCTTCGGCGAGCTCTGCCACCGACGCGTCGATCTTGCCCCGGCTGAAGTCGTCAATCTCGAGGCCCGGAACGATCTCCCAGTCGCCGTTGGTCGTCGTAACCGGGAAGGACGAGATGAGCCCTTCTGGCACGTCATAGGAGCCGTCAGACGAGACCGCCATCGACACCCAGTCTCCGGACGGCGAACCGAGCAGCCAGTCGCGCGCCGCGTCGATTGTTGCCGAGGCTGCCGAGGCTGCCGAGGAGGCGCCCCGAGCCTCGATGATGGCGGCGCCGCGTTGGGCGACTGTCGGGATGAAGGTGTTCGCGATCCAGTCTTGATCGTTGACGAGCTCGGCAGCATTCCGGCGCTGCCCGTCTGTGGCAATTTCGGCGTGGAAGATGTCGGGGTACTGAGTTGCCGAGTGGTTGCCCCAGATGGTCATCTTGGCGATGTCGCCGACGGTCGATCCGGTCTTTGCCGCCAGTTGGGCCTTGGCCCGATTGTGATCGAGGCGGGTCAGAGCGCTGAAGCGTTCGCGTGGAATGTCAGGCGCGTTGCTCATCGCAATGAGTGCATTGGTGTTGGCCGGATTTCCGGTGACGCCCACGCGGATGTCGTCGGCGGCCACGGCGTTGAGAGCTTTGCCCTGTGCAGTGAAGATCGCGCCGTTGGCCTCGAGAAGATCACCGCGCTCCATGCCCTTCGTGCGCGGGCGCGCGCCGACCAGGAGGGCGAGGTTGGCCCCATCGAAGATGACGTTGGCGTCGTCGCCGATCTCAACGGAATCGAGAGTCGTGAAGGCGCAGTCGTCGAGCTCCATGACGACACCCTCCAAAGCCTTCAGCGCCGGCGTGATCTCCAGAAGACGCAGTTGCACCGGCGTGTCTGGACCGAGCAGTGCTCCACTGGCGATGCGGAACAGCAGGCTGTAGCCGATCTGACCGGCAGCGCCGGTGACGGCGACCTTCACGGGAGAGTTGCTCACGGGAACTCCTTCGACCTTGAACCTGTCCCGAACGTATCTCAGCGTCGGCGGGGGCTCGCCCGCGCCCTAGTCGTCGTCGCGGTTGAGCGCCCTGAACGTCAAGCCAGCCAAGATGCCGCCGACGATTTGCGCAGCCAGGTAGGCCCAGAGGTTCGCCCAAGCCGACAGGCGAGCAAAACTCGCGCCCAGAGCTACGGCTGGATTGAAGGCCGCCCCACTCAGGGTGCCGACCAACAGGATTCCGACCGTTACGACACCGCCGATGGCCAAGCCGTAGAAGGAGTTGTCGGGGTGATCTTTGGACGTGGCGACGTTGAGCACCACATATGCAAGAAGGAATGTCCACAGCAACTCGACGACGATCGCCGTCAGCAACGCACGTCCGTGCCAAGCACCCAACGCAGGGTTGCCGATGCGGAAGACCCACGCGCCCGCCAAGGACGCCAGCGATGCGCCGGCAAGCTGCGCTCCGACATAGCCGGGGAGCTCAGCTAGCGGGAGGCGTCCGCGAATCCAGACCGCGAGTGACACGGCCGGGTTGTAGTGCGCGCCGGAGATGTGGCCACCGGCATATACGACGACTGCCAAGGTTCCGCCGATGGCAAAGGCCGCAAGCGGACTGGCCTGTGCGACGGCGCCGATGACGGCGAAGACCAAGAAGAAGGTGCCGATCGCCTCGGTCAGGATCTTGTTCACTGTGCCTCCTGGAAAGAACCTTGGGTCATTCCTACCCCACCGGTCCGTCGGGAGGGATGGCGCCGGGCCGGGTGTCGCCCGACGACCTCCGGGCAGCCGAAGATCGTACGTGCGGCGGCCGCGCGAAGAACAGCGCGATTGTGAGCCCGATGACGAGCGTCAGCATCGGGAGGAGAAGCGCATCGCCCATGGCGGCGGCGAACGGAGCATGGGCGTGCACCGGCATCCGGCCGCCGGTCTGGCCGAAGGAGTTTGTCGGGAGGTCATGCGCCACGAGGCGCTGCTCGATCAGGGCGGCGACGGCCGCGCTGCCCAGCACTGCTCCCACCTGCCGCACCGTGTTGTAAACGCCCGAGCCCGCACCTGCCGAGGTGAGTGGAAGATTGCGCGTTGCCGTGGCCGCGAGCGGGGCCCACATGCAGGCGTTCGAGACGCCAAACAACGCCATCGGCGTGCAGAGCAGCCATACCGGCGTGTCGGTGTGCTGGATGAGTCGGGACAACCACAACAGGGTGAGTGCACCGGTGCCGAATCCGACGATGGTGATGGTGCGCGGATGAATCGTGTCGACCAACCGTCCGACGAACGGAGACGCCAGCATCATGACGACCGCCATGGGAGCGCCGAGCAAAGCAGCCTCGGTGGGTGACCATCCGCGAGCCGCCTGGGCGTAGAAGGTGAACGGCAGGAAGGTCGCCGTGATGGCGAAGGATGTACAGGCTATGCCGGCGTTGCTCAGGCTGAAGTTTCGGTCGAGGAAGAGCCCGAGCGGGACAAGCGGCTCGCGCTTGATCCGGTTTTGCCATTCCAGAAAACCGGCGAGCACGCAGACGCCGAGCACGATCAAAACCGGAACGGTGAAGGGACCCGAGATCTCGCCCCAGTCGTATTTCTCGCCTTCCTGGATGCCGAAGGTCAGCAGGAACATGCCGACCGCACTGAGCGCGACGCCCAGCCAATCAAACGTGTGGCTGTGGGTTTCGAGGATCGGCACGAGGCGCCAGGCCAGGAAGAATCCGACGATTCCGACCGGCACGTTGATGAAGAAGATCCATTGCCATCCGGCCGTGTCGACCAGCACCCCGCCGAGGATCGGGCCGACGAGCGTAGCGACTCCCGCGGTGCCACCCCACAGGGCCATTGCCGAGCCGCGCTTTGCGGCCGGGAATGTGCGAGTGATCACGGCCATGGTCTGAGGAGTCATGAGGGCCGCTCCGACTCCCTGGACCACTCGGGCGAGGATGAGTTGGTCGATCGACGTGGTGAGCCCGCACCACAAGGACGACACGGTGAAAATGGCGAGCCCGGTCAGGTAGACCCATTTCGGGCCCAACCGATCGCCGAGGCGCCCGGTCACGAGAAGTGGGACCGCGTACGACAGCAGATACGCGCTGGTGACCCAGATGGCGGAATTGACGTCGGCGTTGAGTTCGCGTCCGATCGCGGGTGTGGCCACGGACACGATGGAGTTGTCGACCAGGATCATGAAGAACCCGATCACCATTGCCCACAGTGCGGGCCACGGAGACGTCGCCACATGCGTGCTGGCATCGTGGGTCGTCGCCGTCTTGTCCATCCTTCGAGTCTGTCAGGCGGACCTGACAGGCGTACCTGCCCGCGGGCCAACGGCAAGGCGGTGCGTTCGTCCCGTGCTCCTCGCTGCGCTCGTCAACGAAACGTCGGCCACTCGGCCTCGAAGCGCAAGCGCTTCGGGCACTCGATAACCTCGTTCCGTGGCAAAGATCATCTACACCCACACCGACGAAGCCCCGCTCCTGGCGACCTATTCATTTCTCCCGATCGTCCAGGCATTCGCGGGCAAGGCGGGCGTCGAGGTCGAGACGCGCGACATCTCCCTGGCTGCGCGCATCCTGGCCCAATTCGGCTTGGCTGACGACGCCCTGAGCGAGCTCGGTGCGCTCGCGAAAACACCCGACGCGAACATCGTGAAGCTGCCCAACATCTCTGCTTCCATCCCGCAACTCAAAGCGGCAATCAAGGAGTTGCAGGAGAAGGGTTTTGCGGTTCCTGACTACCCCGAGGTCCCCGATTCGCCCGAAGAAAAGGAGATCCGGGCGAAGTACGACAAGGTCAAGGGCTCCGCCGTGAACCCGGTGCTTCGCGAAGGAAATTCCGACCGGCGTGCACCGGCGTCGGTCAAGAACTACGCACGTACGCACCCGCACACCAACAAGCCGTTCTCGGACGGTTCGAAGACGAACGTCGCCACGATGGGCGTGCACGACTTCAAGTCGAACGAGAAGTCGGTTGTCATGCCGGGCGACGACACCTTACGCATCGAGCTCGAGACATCAGGTGGCGAAACCGTCGTCCTCAAGGAGGCGCTGCCAGTCCTGGCCGGGGAGGTCGTCGACGCCACGGTGATGCAGGTCGCGCACCTCGACGGATTCCTGGCCAACGCCATCGCTCGCGCGAAGTCTGAGGACGTCCTGCTCTCGGTTCACCTGAAGGCGACCATGATGAAGGTCAGCGACCCGATCATCTTCGGTCATGTCGTCAGGGCCTACTTCGACGACGTTTTTGCCCAGTACGGCGGTGATCTCGCCGCTGCGGGGCTCAGCGCCAACGACGGGCTCGGCAGCATCCTCGCCGGACTCGATGCACTTCCGAACGGCGGCGAGATCAGGGCCGCCTTCGAAAAGGCCATGGCCGACAGCGCTCGGTTGTCCTATGTCAACTCCGACCGCGGCATCACCAATCTGCACGTCCCCAGCGATGTGATTGTCGATGCCTCGATGCCCGCGCTGGTTCGCAACGGCGGTCGCCTTTGGGGCGTCGACGGCGGCGAAGACGACACGCTGGCGGTCATTCCCGACTCGTCCTATGCCGGCGTGTATCAAGCGGTCATCGACGATGTGAAGCACAATGGACCACTCGATCCCGCGACGATCGGCACCGTCCCGAACGTCGGACTCATGGCACAGGCGGCCGAGGAGTACGGCTCGCACGACAAGACGTTTGAGATTCCGACCAATGGCACCGTCCGCGTCGTCAACTCGGCAGGGGAGACGTTGCTTGAGCACGACGTCGAAGTTGGAGACATCTGGAGGGGTACCCAGACCAAGGACATCCCGATCCGGGACTGGGTGAAATTGGCCGTCACGCGCGCGCGTGCGTCGGGTGACCCGGCCATCTTCTGGCTGAATGAGTCCCGCGGGCACGACGCCAACCTGATAGCCAAGGTGAATGAATACCTCGGCGAGCACGACATAGAGGGCCTGGAAATCCAGATCCTCAGCCCCGAACTCGCGACGGCATACTCACTCGAGCGACTGCGCCAAGGTCTCAACACGATCTCCGTGACGGGCAATGTGCTGCGCGACTACAACACAGACCTCTTCCCGATTCTCGAAGTGGGCACGAGCGCGAAGATGCTCTCGATTGTGCCGCTGATTGCCGGCGGAGGTTTGTTCGAGACCGGCGCCGGCGGTTCGGCTCCCAAGCACGTCCAGCAGCTCGTCGAAGAGAACTACCTGCGTTGGGACAGCTTGGGCGAATTCTTCGCGCTCGTTCCGTCGCTGGAGAAGTACGCCGAGGCCTCAGGCGACAAGAGGGCACAGGTGCTGGCCGACACGCTGGATCGCGCAACGGGCACCTTCCTCGACGAGAATCGGTCACCCGGCCGCAAACTCGGGACTATCGACAACCGCGGCAGTCATTTCTATCTCGCCCTCTACTGGGCGGAGGAACTCGCCAACCAGACCGAAGACACTGAACTGGCTTCCGCGTTCGCACCGCTCGCCGAGAGATTGCGGGCTGACGAGCCGGCGATCGTCGAAGAATTGCTGGCCGTTCAGGGAGGCCCAGCCGACATCGGCGGCTACTACCGCCCCGATGAGCAGAAGGCGTCGGCGGTCATGCGTCCCTCGGCGACGTTCAACGCCGCCCTCGCCGAGTTCTAGGACTTCGGGACTCGTAAGAGCGCCACCGCGTCGTCGGGCCTCGGCACGTCTTCGGTGCTCGGAAGGCTCGCGTAGAACACGCGCGGACCGGCGTCGAGGTCGAAGACGATGAGCACGAGGTCCTCGCGGACGAAGTCGAGCGCGGGGGCTTCGACGTCCAGCTGGACATCGATTCGCCACCCCGGATGGCTGTCGATCTCCACCGCGACTCCACTGGGCGGTCCTGCCGGCCGTTCGTCCGGGTAGAACGTGCTGAGAATCTCGGTGCAGAGGGAGGTGGCGATCTCCGGTGCGTCGCCTTCGCTGAGTCGGTCAGGCACGGATCCGATCACGATCAGCGCGTCATATTCTCCACGACCGGTCCTGCCGACCCTGCGCTCCTGTGCGACGGCATCGGTGAACCCGGGATATGCCGGGCATTGGCACCACGGTTCAGGAAGCGCCGGATAGGCGACGCCTCCGGCATGCAGAAGGCCATCGCCATCTGGTTCGACGGTGGCAAGCGGCTCTGGAGCGGGATCGGTCCGGTCGGGTGTGACGTGGCGCGTCCATGCCACCCCGTTCCACCAACGAAACAAGCCTGGCCGGCCCGCGGGATCCCAGTACCAGCCGGCATGCGTGGGCTGCATAACCCCACGCTAGTGACGCGTCGCGCGCCTTGGGGCATTGGTGGATCATCGAATGGTGCGCACATTGGTCGTCGTTGCGATTCTGGTGGCATCGGGCTGCGCGGGTCATGCAGTGCGGCCTGAGGCCGTGCAGCATCCATCCCGCTCGGCGAGCCCGGCCCGAGCCACACCGTTACCTTCGGCCACCACCCCAGCGACTGCGACGCTCGGTACGGTTGCGCCGGTCTGGTTGGGGAAGCGACCGCTGCCGCTAGCGGCGAACGGATTGGGCGCAATCCAACCAACGCCGCCAGAGCTGCACGACCGGGCATTCACGCTTCCCGACACCTTGGATCCGCTGCCGGGCAGCGGGTTTGCGAGTCGCGTCGATCGGGTGCCGGCTGAGGTCCTCGCTCGCTCCAGTTGGAGTCCCAGGTGCCCCGTCGCCGCAGAAAATCTCCGATGGGTCCGGTTGGTCTTCTGGGGCTTCGATGGGCGCCGTCACACCGGTGAGCTGCTCGCCAACGCCGACGCCGCTCCAGCGCTCGTTGACGTATTCCGGCAGTTGTACGCCGCACGGTTCCCGCTGGAGGAGATGCGGATCACGCGTGCTGACGAAATCGATGCGCCGCCGACGGGCGATGGCAACAACACGGGGTCGTTCACCTGCAAACCGTTACGTGGGAGCACGACCTGGTCGGAACACGCCTATGGCAGGGCCGTTGACGTCAACCCGTTCGACAACCCCTATGTCGAGGGCGATGTGCTAATCCCTGAATTGGCATCTGCCTACCTTGATCGTTCGCGACAGGCCGCAGGGATGATCCATCCGGCCGATGTGGTGACGCGTGCATTCTCATCCGTCGGCTGGACCTGGGGCGGCAACTGGCGTCATTCGAAGGACTTCATGCACTTCAGCGCCAATGGGCGCTGAAGTGTCTAGTCGCGATCCGGCAGGCGCCAGGCTGCTGAGTCGTTGTCGAACGCTGGCAGACCGCGCCGTTGCCGGATGGCGCCCCATGCCAGGGGGCCGAGCAAGAGCAGTCCGCCTCCGATGATGCCGACCCACTCCGGGGGCACGCCGAGCATCTTCAGCCCGGTGAGCGTCAGAACGATGACGATGCCCCGCCGGATGACCGACTGCGACACCCAGCCGGCCAACCGTGCGCCGAGGAAGGTACCGGGCATCCCGCCCACCACCAAGGGGATGAGCACAGTCCAGACGACGCCGTCGCTGAGCACATGGCCGACTGCTGCGGCGAGAACCAACGGAACGGCTTGGACGAGGTCGGTCCCGACCAGGCGTGGAGCAGCGAGCCGCGGGTACAGCAAGAGGAGCGAGACCATGATCAACGACCCAGAACCGACGCTCGTGATTCCGACGAGCAAGCCGCCGAAGGCGCCGACCGCAACGGTTGCCAGCGGGTTGATGGCCGGGTCGACGTCAGTGACGACGTTGCCGGGTCGGACGTAGCGCAGTTGGAGGTAGATCCGGAGCGCGTAGCTTCCGGCCGCCAGGAGAAGCGCGACCCCGATGGCGTGGATGAGGAACTCCGTCCGGGCCTCTTCATCTCCCACGGCCTTCACAATGAAGCCGCCGGCGAAGGCGAAGGGCACTGAGCCCAAGGCGAGATACCCCGCGAGCTTGAGATTGGGCGACCCCTGCTTCCAGTGGACGGCTGCGCCCACGGACTTGTTGACGCTCGCGGCCACAAGGTCGTTGGCGACGGCCGCTGCCGGGTTCACGCCGAGAAAGATCAACGCTGGTGTCATGAGTGCACCGCCGCCCATCCCGGTGAGGCCTACGACAATGCCGACGCCGAAGGCGACGATCAGGACGCTCAGGACGTCTGTGGTGAGAAGTTCGCTCATGCCGGCACACGCTACGCGCGGTCTTGCATCGCCCGGGACGCGTCTCAGTCCGTGGTCGGCGAGTCGTCAGGCGTGTTCGATGCGGTACGGGGCCGCTGGGTAGACACCGAGGATCTTGATGTCGGTGGTGAAGAACCTCAGTTCTTCGAGCGCGCGCTTCAGACCGGGCTCATCAGGATGGCCATCGACCTCTGCGAGGAACTGCGTAGCGGTGAACATGCCACCGACCATGTAACTCTCCAGCTTCGACATGTTGACGCCATTGGTGGCAAAGCCACCGAGGGCTTTGTACAGCGCGCCCGGCAGGTTTCGCACGTTGAAGATGAAGCTCGTGACGATGGGCCCGTTGTCGGCGGGAGCCTCGATGAGATCCCGAGACAGCACGACGAACCGCGTCGTGTTGTGCTCTTCGTCCTCCACCTCCTCGGCCAGGATGTCGAGTCCATAGATCTCGGCTGCCAGCCCTGGGGCGATGGCCGCTTGGGTCGGGTCGTTCGCGTCGGCGATCTCGCGGGCGGCTCCGGCGGTGTCGCCGGAGATAACGGTCGTCAGCTCATGCTCGCGGATGAACTGGCGGCACTGGCCGAGCGCATGGACGTGGCTGTGCACCGTGCGGATGCCGTCCAATGTGGCGCCCTGCACCGCCATGAGCATGAATTGGATGGGCAGGAAGTGCTCGGCGATGATGTGCAGGCCGGACGTGGGCAGGAAATGGTGGATGTCGGCCACCCGCCCGGCGATCGAGTTGTCGATCGGGATCATAGCGAGGTCAGCCTCGCCGCTCTCTACGGCCGCGAACACGTCTTCGAACGAAGCACAGGGAAGAGCAGCCCACTCGGGGTAGTGCTCCTTGCACACCTGATGGGAGTTCGCACCCGGCTCACCCTGATAGGCGATTCGGCGTTCGGCGGGGTCAGTCACCCGGACAGTTTCCCACGCGTCACACGGCGGCCCTCAGGACATGTGCGTTCGTCGGACCTAGGGCTGGACGGTCAGTGCATCGGCAAGCCCGCTGAAGCTGCCCTTCCTGGGACCCACGGCGACGTTCGCCTTTCCGTCAAGGCCAATGCGCACGATGGCCCACGAACCCTCATCTTGATCCACTGTGGCGAGGAGGTGCGCATTGTCCTCCCAGGCCACGCGATACAGCGAGACCTTGCCCTTCGGGCTCTGCATGGTCAGGAGCTTCTTCCCGCTCCGCGAGTTGCGTACCGTGATGACATCGGTGGCGACGCCTTCCGTCACGATCGGCCCGTACGCAGTCAGCCGTGCGCCGTCGGGCGAGAATTCGCCGGGCAGGAAATCGCACCGTTCGTATGACTTCATGACCTTCGCGGTGGTCGGACTCTCATATCGGGCGCAGGGGTGCCGAGAGCTGGCGCTTCGAATGCCGACAAGCGATCCGTCCGGCGAGACGTCGATGAGTTCGTCGAGTCGACTGCCGATTCGTTCGCTGAAGCCGTGGCTCGAGACGACCATCGGCACGGACTTGTCGCCGCGCTGCACCGTGAAGTAGACCGAGCAGCCTCCGCCTCTGACTTCCTCGGGCCCACCGAAGCAGTCTTTGCCCGTGACCCCAATCGTGTCGGCGGCGGCATCACCCGAGGGGTGGGTCAGGTCGACCGCTGCGTCGTGTCCCGCTTGGAGCACCCAGACAACCCCGCCGGCGCCGGTCCACGCCACGACATTGCGCCTGGCGTTCGTGACCAGCCGGCCGTCACTGTGCGGGTAGCGAGCGGTGATGTCGCCGGAAAGGTCCCGGACTTGCACCTCGTTGTCGGACGACTCGGTCAGCGCCTTGACCACGATGCGACGGCCCAGAACGGCCACGTCGAAGACGTCATTGCCGAGAGGGACGGTCTTCGACCGGATGTGAAGCGTCCCATTTGCGTCGATCCATCCGATCTTGGGGGACGGACCCGACGGGAGTTTGTCGATGTCGACGACCGTCACCTTCGTGTTCGGATTGGCCGCGGGCCCCGAAGGTCCGCAGCCTGCGAGTGCAAGGGCAGCGAGACACGAGACTGCGACAGAACGTTTCGACGGCACGGTGACCTTCCTCAGGGCTGGACTGCGAAGCCCAGGCTTGCGAACTCGGGGGTCGCCTTCTTCTTGCCGTGGCGAACGGGCGGCACCGCGACTTCTTTGATGCCGTCGAGCCCAGCCCGAACAATCAGCCAACTGGAGTTGTCGCCGGCCAACATCAGCGCGAGGACGTGGCTGTTGTCCTCCCAGACGGACTCCCAGATGCCGTCAGGTGCCGTCCATTTCGCCAGCTGCTTCCCGGTCGCAGCAACGTGGACGTTGAATCCGGGGCTGGTTGGTCCGTCTCCCATGGTCGAGGGATTGCCGAGAATCCTGGTTCCGTCGGGGGAGAAGCTGAGCGGCGAGAAGCTGCACGACTTCACCTTCGTCTTGCCTTCGTACCGTGTACAGACCTTGTAGAGATTGGCGGAGACGCCGATGAGCAGGTCGCCGTCGGGGCTGACATCTGCGAGGTAGTCGTCACCCTTTGTGACTGGCTCCGCGAAGCCGTGGCTCGAGGAGACGAAGGTCTGCGTCGTGTCGCCCTCCGTCCGGAAGTACACGGTGCAGCCAGCGCCCTCAACGGTTTCTGCATCGTGACTGCAGTCATGACCGTTGACGGCAACGACGTCTCCCGGCTCACCACCCTGATCTGCGGGCATGGCCAGCGGTGCGGTTTGCCCATCTTCGAGCACCATGGGCGTGGCGTCGGGTGCCAGCCACGCGACAACCGTGCGCTCAGGATTGAGGGCAATGGCCCCGGTGCCCGCGGTGTACGTCTTCTGCAGCCGTCCGTCTCGTCCACGTACTTCGATCGTCCCGACGTGGGCGGTGACGATCCGTGTCTTCGTCACCGCCACATGTTCAACGGCGTTGAGCTTCACCGACGTGGTACCCATGTGCAGGAAACGACCGTCAACCCACGGAATCCTGGGAGGGCTGCCCTTCGGCAGCTTGCTGATGTCCAGGACGCCGCCAGCCTTGGCGTGCGGCGCGCCGGGCGTCGACGACGGCCTTCCACCAAGGGCGCATGCGGCCAGGCTGGTGAGTCCCAACAGCGCGACGACGATCTGCATGCGGCGGTACATGCGGTCAGCATGGCATCGCGACTTCGCCGGCGGAGCCGTTCCGGCCACATCGGGCGGAGTCGCGGCTGGCAGAATGCGAGCCGTGTCCGCCACTGCGCCAGCCCACAAGACGCGCGTGCTCTCCGGAGCACAGCCGTCGGCCGACTCGTACCACCTGGGCAACTACTTCGGAGCATTCCGCCAGTGGGTGGCATTGCAGGACGAGTTCGATGCGTTTTACTTCATCCCCGATCTGCACGCCATCACCGTCGAGTACAACCCCGAACTCCTGCGCGAACGCACGTACATTGCTGCAGCTCAGCTCCTTGCCGCTGGCGTCGACCCATCGCGCAGCGCCTTGTTCGTCCAAAGCCATGTGCCCGAACACGCCCAGCTGGCGTGGGTGCTCGGCGGGATCACCGGCTATGGCGAGGCCGGCCGCATGACGCAGTTCAAGGACAAGACGGCCAAAGAGGGGACCGAGAAGGCGAGTGTTGGCCTTTTCACCTACCCGATCTTGATGGCCGCCGACATCCTGCTCTATCGGGCGGCGAAGGTACCGGTCGGCGAAGACCAGCGGCAGCACGTGGAACTCACGCGGAACCTGGCCCAGCGTTTCAACCACCGCTTCGGCGAGACCTTCGTCGTCCCGGAGGCGTACATCCTCAAGAACACCGCGAAGATCTACGACCTTCAGAACCCGACGGCGAAGATGAGCGGCTCGTCGGTCTCGCACGCCGGAGTGATCAACCTGACCGACGATCCGAAGGGTGCTGCGAAGAAGATCCGGTCCGCCGTCACCGACTCCGGCACCGAGATCCGCTTCGACCCCGCCGAAAAGCCCGGGATCTCGAACCTGCTGACGATCTTCTCGGCGGCAACAGGTCGGTCAGTTGCCGACATCGAAGCTGAGTTCGTCGGCCAGCAGTACGGCAGTTTCAAGGTGGCGTTGAGCGAGGTCGTTGCCGAATTCGTCGAGGGTTTCGGTGTGCGAACCCGGGAGCTGCTGAACGATCGCGCCGAGCTTGACCGCATCCTCGCCGACGGTGCCAGTCGTGCTCGGGAGGTGGCCGGAGCGACCTTGGCCACCGTCTACGACAGGTCTGGATTTGTCCCGGTGGCTCGCTGATACCGTGACCGGGGTCTCGTCTCATCGGTAACAGGAATTGGGGGAGCATGACCACGACTTCTTCGGCGCCGGCAGCTGGCCGGGCCGCGATTGCCGCCCGAACCCTCCGCACCGATCGTTGGTGGTTTCCGCCGGCCATCCAGGCGGTCGGCCTGACGGCGTGGGTGGCGTATGCGACCTTCCGTGTTTTTCAGCAGGGCCACTATTTCGTCGAGCAGTACAACTATCTGACGCCTTTCTACTCCCCGTGCATCTCGACCAAGTGCGTTGACGATGCCTCGCATTTCGGCCAGTTCCTCCCGTACGAGTCGCTGGGGTTTGCGGCCAAGCTGATCCCGTTCGCAGCACTGACGCTGCCGTTCCTGCTGCTGTTCCGCCTGACCTGTTACTACTACCGGAAGGCGTACTACCGAGCCTTTTGGATGTCGCCCCCAGCGTGCGCCGTCACCGAACCACATGCGACGTACAGCGGCGAGACCCGTTTCCCGCTGCTCTTCCAGAACTTCCACCGCTACTTCTTCTACGCAGCGGTCCTCATCTCGCTCATCAACACCTGGGACGCGATCTATGCGCACCACCTGCACGACGGTGGATTCGGTCTCGGGCTTGGCAACGTGATTCTGTGGGTCAACGTGATCCTGCTGTGGGCGTATACCGCGTCGTGCCATTCCTGTCGCAGCATCATTGGCGGCAAACTGAACCACTTCTCCAAGCACCCGCTGCGTTACAAGCTCTGGCAGAAGGTTTCGTTTCTCAACGGCCACCACATGTTCCTGGCCTGGATCACGCTCGGGACGCTCGCACTGACCGACTTCTACATCCTGGGCTTGTCTGCCGGGTGGTTCTCCGACCCCCGTTTGATCGGCTGAGAGAGGCAACACCTTCGTGAGTGAGATCGACAACCCCGGGTCACGTTCCAGCGAAACCCACACCTACGACGTCCGGGTCATCGGCGCCGGCGGGGCCGGCCTGAGGGCTGCCATCGAAGCGCGGCTGGCCGGCAAGAAGACGGCGATCATCACCAAGAGCCTGTTCGGCAAGGCCCACACCGTCATGGCCGAAGGCGGGTGTGCGGCGGCGATGGGCAATGTCAACGCCAACGACAACTGGCAGGTTCACTTCCGCGACACGATGCGCGGTGGCAAGTTTCTCAACAACTGGCGGATGGCCGAATTGCACGCCAAGGAGGCCCCCGATCGCGTGTGGGAGCTCGAGACGTACGGCGCGCTGTTCGACCGGACGCCGGACGGCAAGATCAGCCAGCGCAACTTTGGTGGCCACACCTACCCGCGCCTCGCCCACGTGGGTGACCGCACCGGCCTCGAGATGATCCGCACGCTTCAGCAGAAGGTCGTCTCTCTGCAGCAGGAGGACTTCGCCGAGACCGGCGACTACGAATCGCGCATCAAGGTGTTCGCCGAGTGCGTCATCACCGACCTCATCAAGGACGGCGACGCCATCTCCGGTGCGCTGGCGTACTGGCGGGAGTCGGGCAGCCACATCTTGTTCGAGGCGCCCGCCGTCGTGCTGGCAACCGGCGGCGTGGGCAAGTCCTACATCGTCACCAGCAACTCATGGGAGTACACCGGCGACGGCCATGCACTGGCGATGCGCGCCGGCGCATCCCTCATCAACATGGAGTTCCTCCAGTTCCACCCGACCGGCATGGTCTGGCCCCCATCGGTCAAGGGGATTCTGGTCACCGAATCCGTCCGAGGCGACGGCGGCGTCCTGCGGAACTCCGAGGGCAAGCGGTTCATGTTCGACTACATCCCCGATGTGTTCAAAGACCAATACGCCACCACTGAGGACGAAGGAGATCGCTGGTACACCGACCCGGACAACAACAAGCGTCCGCCTGAACTCCTCCCCCGCGACGAGGTGGCTCGTGCCATCAACTCGGAGGTGAAGGAAGGGCGTGGCACCGAACACGGCGGTGTTTTCCTAGACGTTTCCACTCGGCTCAAACCCGACGAGATCATCAAGCGACTCCCGTCGATGCATCACCAGTTCAAGGAACTGGCCGACGTCGACATCACGAAGGAGCCGATGGAAGTCGGCCCCACGTGCCATTACGTGATGGGCGGCGTCGAGGTCGACCCCGACTCGGGTGCAGCCTCGGTACCCGGATTGTTCGCCGCTGGTGAGTGCTCCGGCGGCATGCACGGCTCGAATCGGCTGGGCGGCAACTCGTTGTCCGACTTGCTCGTGTTCGGCCGGCGAGCCGGCGCTGGCGCCGTGGCCTACATCGATGGTTTGGCGAAGCGGCCGGTGTTGAATGACACAGACGTCAAGGCGGCCGAACAACGGTCGCTCGCTCCCTTCGGCGATCGAGACGGCGGGGAGAGTCCGTACACCCTCCATCACGACCTCCAAGCCGTCATGAACGAGCTCGTCGGCATCATCCGAACCCGCTCTGAAGTCGCTGAGGCCGTCGCCAAGATCGACGAGATCAAAGAGCGGGCGAAGAACGTCGCCGTCGTCGGTGCCCGCGCGTTCAACCCCGGATGGCACCTCGCGCTCGACCTGCGCAACATGCTGATGGTCAGCGAAGCGATCGCCAAAGCCGCCCTTACGCGTGAGGAAAGTCGTGGCGGTCACACCCGCGACGATCACCCGACGATGGAAGCCGACTGGCGCAAGATGCTGCTGGTCTGCACCGAAGCCGAAGACGGATCCGTCAGCATCCAGAAGCAAGACCAGATCCCGATGCGGTCCGACCTCATGGACCTGTTCGACGTCGACGAATTGAAGAAGTACTTCACCGAAGCGGAACTGCCGGGAGGGCAGAACTGATGGGTTATCAGCAGAAGTTCCAGGTCTGGCGTGGCGACGCAAACGGCGGCGACTTCGCCGAGTACGACGTCGAGGTCAACGACGGCGAGGTGGTGCTCGATGTGGTGCACCGTATGCAGGCCACTGTTGCGCCTGACCTTGCGGTGCGCTGGAACTGCAAGGCCGGCAAGTGTGGCTCGTGCAGCGCCGAGATCAACGGAAAGCCGCGGCTGATGTGCATGACCCGCATGTCGACGCTGCCGCCAGACACGACCGTGACGATCACCCCGATGCGGACATTCCCGGTCATTCGCGACCTTGTCACCGACGTTTCGTTCAACTACGAGAAGGCGCGTGAGGTGCGCGCTTTCGTGCCGCCGGCCGATCTTGCGCCGGGCGAATACCGGATGCAGCAGGTTGACGTCGAGCGGTCGCAGGAATTTCGCAAATGCATCGAGTGCTACCTGTGTCAGAACACGTGTCACGTCGTTCGCGATCACGAGGAGAACAAGCAGTCGTTCGCCGGCCCGCGGTTCCTGATGCGCATCACCGAATTGGACATGCATCCGCTCGATGCCGCCGAGCAGCAGGAAGGCATCAAACGTCCCGTCGTCGCCCAGAACGATCACGGCCTTGGCTTCTGCAACATCACGAAATGCTGCACCGAGGTCTGCCCCGAACACATCCACATCACCGACAACGCGCTCATTCCGCTCAAGGAGCGCGTCGTCGACCTCAAGTTCGACCCGCTGCTCGTCCGGCGTCGGAAGAAGGTCCGCAAGGCCTGATCGGGTCCCCAAACCCGCATAATGAAAGATGTGCCGCATCAGCAGATCAGCCGGACGATCGAGGCGATCGCGCCCGACCTGAACGAACTGTCCCGCGACCTGCACGCAAACCCCGAGCTCTCCTGGGCCGAGGAGCGAACCACCGACGCGGTCGCCTCGTGGATGGACAAGTACGACATCGCCTATCGCCGAATCGATGGAGCCGGACTTGTCGCGGAACTGGGGCCAGCCGACGCACCGGCTGTGGGACTGCGAGCCGATCTCGATGCACTTCCGGTTCAAGACCTGACGACCGATCCGTGGCGGTCAACGGTTGCGGGTGTTTCGCACGCCTGCGGCCATGACGTCCATACGGCGGCATTGGTGGGGGCGGCCGTTGCTCTTGGCGGGCTGCATCGACGCAACCTCCTGCCCCTACGGGTGCGCCTTTTGTTCCAGCCGGCCGAGGAGGCCATGCCGGGTGGTGCTCTCAAGCTCATCTCACTCGGCGAACTCGACGGGCTCTCGCGAATCTTCGCGCTTCACTGCGACCCGACACTCGATGTCGGCCAGGTCGGGATTCGCGAGGGCGCGATCACGGGGGCTTCCGACCATGTACGCGTCGTACTCACCGGCCATGGCGGGCACACGTCGCGTCCGCACCTGACCGAGGACGTCGCTTTTGCCGCCGGCGCCCTGATCACGCAACTTCCGGCGATACTCACCAGGCGGTTCGATCCTCGCTCAGGAGCCAGCATGGTTTGGGGCCAGGTGCACGCCGGCGACGCAGCCAACGTCATCCCCGTCCATGCCGAGCTCGCCGGAACGGTTCGCATGCTCGACGTCGGGGCTTGGCACGGGTCCGAAGAGATCGTGCGTCGCGCGATCGACGACATCGTGCGTCAGTTCGGAGTCAGTGTCGACGTCACCTATCTCCGCGGCGTCCCACCTGTCGTCAACGAGTTCTCCGCGACCGAGGCACTGCGCGAAGCGGTCATTGAGGCGGTCGGTCACGATGGCGTTGCCGCGACGCTCCAGAGTCTCGGGGGTGAGGACTTCGGGTGGTACCTCGAATCGGTTCCCGGAGCCATGGGCCGACTCGGCACCAGGACGCCCGGTGGGCCGACCCACGACTTGCATCAGGGGACATTCCGTGCAGACGAACGCGCCGTGGCAATCGGCGCGGCGGTTCTGGCTCACGTAGCCTTGGCGCCGCTGTCCGATTGACGACCCATCCACGACAACGCAGGAGGATTGAAGCTCGGCATGCGTGCGCACATGGCGATCATTGGATCTTTGGTGCTGCTCTTGGGCGCTTGCGGCAACTCCGAGCCCGAGGTGGTTCCGCCCGTGGGCCAAGGCTTGTGCAAGAGCTCGGTTGGAGAGGGTCCGGCAGTGGGCATGGCCTACGACGTCGGGGGCCGGAACGACCTGGGCATCAATGATTCGGCATTCGACGGATTGACGCGGGCCGTCCACAAGTTCCATGCGACATGCATCGAGGCCGAGGCAGCGGGCGGCGAGTTGCCGTCGGCGCGGGTCAATCGGTTGAACCAGTTGATCGACACCGGGGCAACCGTGATCGTCGCGGTCGGTGGCACGTACAGCGACGCTGTCGACAAGGTTGCCCGTGCGAATCCGAAGGTCCATTTCGCCGTGATCGATACCCCCGATTCCGATGCCGAGCATCCGCAGAACGTCGCTCGACTCGATTTCGCCGTCGACGAAGGCGCGTACCTTGCCGGCGTCGCTGCTGCGTTGGCCTCGAAGTCCAAAACGGTTGGATTCATCGGAGGACTCCCATCTCGGCTCGTGGACGCCTACCAGTCGGGTTTTGACGCCGGAGCCCGCGCGGCCGTGCCCGATGTCAAGGTCTTGATCACCCGACAGAAGCCGGTAGACGACGACTTCGCTCTCAAGAAGGCGAGCCGGCTGGCAGCAACTGACCAATTCGACCGAGGTGCCGACGTGGTGTTCGGTGCAGATGGCGTCTCGGAGGCAGGATTGTTCAACGCGGCCGTCGATGCCGGCGACGATCATTGGGCCATTGGCGTCAATTCCGATCAGTTCCTGACGGCGACGGGCGACCAGAAGCCGCACGTCCTGACTTCGGTCGTCAAACGTTCCGACGTGCCGACCTACGAGTTCATCAAGTCGGTGGCCCAAGGCAAGCCGATCAATGGAAGCAGAACATATGACCTCGAAGAAGGTGGAGTCGAGTACGCGCGATCTGGTGGATTCGTGAAGCCGATCAGCCGTCGTCTCGACAAGTTCGAGAAGCGTCTCGAGGACGGCGAGGTCCAGATCCCCTCGCCACCGGCCGCATAGCGTCGCTCGGATAGGTTGGCTGTATGCGGGTTCTCAACGACCGCCGCGAGATCGCTGGAGCCGAAGGCTCCGAACTGGGCGTCAGCGAGTGGGTCCAGGTGACCCAGGAACGCATCAACTTCTTCGCCGACGCAACGGGCGACCGTCAATGGATCCACATCGATCCTGAGCGTGCAACGGAGGGCCCGTTCGGCACCACGGTTGCTCATGGCTACCTGACTCTGTCCCTGCTTCCGTTCCTGAGCGCCCAGGTGTTTGCCTTCGCCGGCGACGTGGCGCGCGTCAACTACGGCATCAATCGGGTGCGCTTCATGACACCCGTCGTTGTCGACTCGAAGGTCCGCAACCGGGTTCATCTGTTGAAGGTGGAAGACACTTCGAAGGGACAACAAGTCACTCTTCGTCACACGATCGAGATCAAGGGGTCGGACAAGCCGGCATGCGTCGCCGAGACGGTGACGCTGCTGATGGACGCCGACCACTGATGGACGATGCCTCACCGTTGACGGGGCTTCGCGGCTTCGCCCTGCTGATCATCGTCGTCGCAGGGTTTGCGGGCGCCGATCTGCTTCCGGCCGAGTTCGGATTTGGGCTCGAGCAGATCGGACTCATGCTCCTCGTGGTGATCCACGGATATCTGTTGGCGATGCGCTACCTGCCGCAGGATTTCGAGCGAACAGCCATCGTGGCGTTCCTTGGCCGGCGGGCGCGATCCCTCCTGCCCGTTTACTTCGCCCTTCTCGTCGTGTCGATTGCGATCACCCGATGGTGGGACGAGTGGCCGTACCCCCTGCACTCGTTGGGTGAGGCCGCCCGCGCGTTCCTGCTCGTCGATGCGCCAGGCGCTCTGTGGATCGTTCCCGTCCTCGTGCACTGCTACCTGCTCTTCGTCATCGCATGGTGGGCATTGTCGCGCGGTCTGACTGGAGCCGCCGTCGCCGCGGTCGCGGTGCTTGCCACGGTGCCTTTGCTACTTGGTTGGGGACCGTCCTCCCACCAGTTCGTGAGCGCTGTGGCCGGGTACTTTTTCGCTGGCGTTGGGCTCGGACTGACGTGGTCTGCTCGGGTCGAACCCTTCTTTGAGGCACATCGAAGCCGAGTGGCGGTCGTGGGTGCCGTTGCTTTCGTCTTGGCATGCATCAACCTGCCGGCCGTTCGCGTGGCGCATGGGTGGACGCTTGGTCTGAGCGTCATGGCGGCAACCTGGTTCGATCCCTTGAGTGCTCTCATCGTGGTGACGCTCGTGGCGGTGACGGCCGCCAGACCGCCCTCGCTGATTGTGTGTTCGGCGCCCCCGTTGCAGTTCCTCGGACGCCATGCCTACGTGTTCTATCTGGTCGCCCCCATCGCGCTGCATGCGCTACCGGGTTCGGGTGTTCTGGCCTAGGACTGGTCGCGCGAACAAGCTTGGTCGGCTTCGTTCATGTTGCCCCCCTCAGTAGTGCATCCCGGCTACGCTCAGCGGGTGACGTCTGGGCACGGGGGCGCCCCGAGTTCGGTTGTTGCCTTCATCGAAGAGCGCGTCAACGCGTGGCGGCAAGGCACGCCTGAAGGTCAAGCAACGGCGCTCTTCGTCCTTCTCGGACTTTCTGTTGCCATCTTGGGGATCTCCTTCGCGACACCCATCACGCTGCCGGTCTCGGCGTTTGCCGTCCCGCTGGTGATCGGCGCCATGACTCTGCGCGTCCGGCAGTTGGCATGGCTGGTCGGCATCGTGACGGTGTTCGTCCTGGTCTCGTTGTCCTTGACGTCGCACCACACGTCATGGATCTACCAGCAGCTCGTCAATCTGAGCGTCGTGCTGTCGGTCGCGGTGGTCGTCCTCTTCGTCGCCAGTCGAGACCGCTCGGGTCTGCCGGGACCGATCGGCCAAGCCATGTTGATGGAACTCAGCGAGCGGCTTAAGGTACACAGCGTCGTCCCGCCGTTGCCGGCCGACTGGTCGGCTGAGTCGGTTCTGCTTTCCGCCGGCGGGGCGAAGTTCTCGGGCGACTTCTTCATCGCTCATCTCCACGAGAGCGGCGACGTGCTCGAGCTCGTCCTGGTCGACGTTTCGGGCAAGGGCGTTGGTGCCGGCACCAAGTCGTTGCAGTTCGCCGGAGCCTTGGGCGGACTCATCGGCACGATGCCTCCAGCCGAACTGTTTGGGGCGGCCAACGACTTCCTGCTGCGGCAGAATTGGGACTTCTCGTTCGCCACGGCCGTCGACCTGTGCGTCGATCTGCAAACGGGGGAGTTCCTCGTGACGAACGCTGGTCACCCGCCGGTACTCCGATGGAACCGGACTTGGTCCACCTGGGACGTCGACGCGGCGCGCGGAGTTGCGCTGGGCATCGTGAAGCAGCCCCAATTCCGCCAGTCGAAAGGATCGATCGCGCCCGGGGAAGCCGTGCTGATCTACACCGACGGCGTCGTCGAAACGAGAGATCGCGATGTCGACGCCGGCATCGAATCGTTGCGAGAACTGGCGACCAAGGCCGTGCGTAGCGGATTCGATGAAGCTGCCAAGCGCATCCTGGCCACCGTCGAGGATGTCGACGACGACCGCGCCGTCGTGATCCTGCATCGCGAACGCATGTAGGCGGGTTAGTACGTCGTCGGAGTCTCTACTCGGGTCGGGGGAATTGCGACCGCATCGCCAGGTCCCAGCCGCGGTCGCCGAGTGCCTTGCGCGCAACGATCGAAGCCGGGGCCGATGCCGTGACGGTGTAGCGGGGCTTCGGGCGCCTCTTCGTCAACGCCTTCTCGACGACTTTGGCAACGGCCTCCGGCGGGCCGCCGAATCTCGCCATGGGCCCGGAATACGCTTCTGACGTCGCCTTGGCCACCGCTCGATTGAACGATGCGTACGGGCCGTCGCCATCCAAATCCATCGAGGAGAGCGCGGCCTCGTCGAAGTTCGTGGTGATGAGCCCCGGCTCGATCAGCACCACGTTGATGCCGAAGCCCCCCACTTCGAACCGTAGGGCGTCGGACAAGGCTTCGACGGCGTACTTGCTGGCGTGATAGGCGCCGCCACCCGGGAAAGTCAGTCGACCACCCATCGAGCCGATGTTGACGATGCGACCGCGACGGCGCTCACGCATCGACGGGAGCACCAACTGGGTGAGCCGGACGAGTCCGAACACGTTCGTCTCGAACTCGCGGCGAATGTCAGCCATTTCGAGGGTTTCGACCGCTCCGGACAACGAATAGCCGGCGTTGTTGACCAAGGCATCGATCCGCCCCGCGTCGGCAAGCATCTCGTCGACGGCGGCTGCCATGGACGTCTCATCGGTGACGTCGAGCGCGAGGTGTCGACAGTCGGTCAGGTCAGCCAGGGACTCAGGGCGGCGGGCCGTCGCGTAGACGGTCCAGCCGGCCCGAGCCAAACGCTCGGCGGTGGCCTTGCCGATTCCAGAGGAACAGCCGGTGATCAAGATGGTCTGTGTGTCAGCCATGACCTGATCATGGCCCATGGATCGCAGGTGCGGGTTCAGTGGTGGACCGGAGCACCCTCGGGCGCCCGCGAGGGGAGCGCCGCCGCCAGCACGATGATGCCGACGGACAGGATTGCGCTCGCCGCAAACGCCCACTGCATGCCGCCGACTGCGGCATCCGCCGTTGTCGCTCCGCCTCGAGTCAGCGTCGTGGTGTGCCAGGAAAGTACGGTGACCGAAATCGCGGTTCCGATCGCGCCGGCAACCTGCTGCGTTGACCCAAGCAGTGAGCTGGCGTGCGAGTAAAGCTGGGGCGGAACTGCGTTGAGGCTCAGCGTGAACACCGGAGTGAACACAGCGGCGAGGCCGGCCATGAATGCAACATGGGCACCGAGAATGACCGCGATCGGCATGGCCGGGCTGATCTGGCTGAGGGTGGCGAGAGCGGCCACGACGGCGATCGATCCGGGAATCACGAGCGGCCGACTACCGTACCGATCGAAGAGATGGCCGACGCGTGGGCCGGACAACCCCATGGCGAGCCCGCCCGGCATCAGCAGCAGGCCGGTCTGGAGCGAGGTCAGGCCGCGAAGGTCTTGCAGATACAGCGGCAACAGAATCATCGAGCCCATGAAGCCCATGAAGGCCACCACCATGAGCATCGTGCCCACGGTGAACGTGCGATGCGCCAAGGTGCGAAGGTCGAGGAGCGGGCGGTCGTGCCGCTGAAGCAGCAACTGGCGCCACACGAACAGGCCGACGATGAGCGTCCCGATGCCGACGAACCACAGCGGGTTGACTGCGAGTTCGAGTGACCGGACGGCGATGAGGATTGGTTTTCCGCCGACAGCGCTAAGCCCGTAGACGACGGTGCCGAACCCCAGAGCCGCCAGGACGACGCTGAAGACGTCGACCGAGCCCGCCGTTGGGATACCGACATTCGTGATGCGGCGCATCGCAGCCAGCGCAATGGCCGCAGCCAGTGGCAGGACAAGCCCGAACATCCATCGCCATGTCGCGAATTCGAGGATGACACCTGAAACCGCCGGCCCGAGTGCCGGAGCAACCGAAATGGCCATGACAACGCGTCCCATGATCCGGCCGCGATCGAACTCCGGGACGACCTCCATCAGGGTCGTCATGAGCAGCGGCATCATGATCGCCGTTCCGGACGCTTGGACAATGCGGCCGAGCAGCAGAACGCTGAACAACGGGGCTACCGCGGCAATAGCGGTGCCCGCGCAGAAAGTCGCCATGGCCACGACGTACGCCTGCCGCG